>CENV01088592.1_pt1 | contig 242313 bp, 215 predicted proteins | sample 530231 | NCBI WGS metagenome assembly CENV01 (sample SAMEA2619815, study PRJEB7988) | marine metagenome | biome: marine biome (ENVO:00000447); feature: surface water layer (ENVO:00002042); material: "saline water (ENVO:00002010), including plankton (ENVO:xxxxxxxx)" | depth 5 m
CAAGTTTAATGAATACCGGTCGTCCCCCTTTTATGATGAAGAGCCTAAAGGTGGCATAGGCATTGTGTTCCTGGTGTGTCCTGCTTAAGTCGCCCTGATAGCCTATTTTCAGGCTGCTTCGGTTAGATAACGCCGTGGTGATGTTCAATTGCAGTTGCGCCTGGTCGCGGCTCAAATCCGGCCCCGTCGTGTTGAACTGAATGCCGGGTGCGTCGGTGAAGGCGGCATCAACGTTGGCGGTGGTGTCTGCAAATTCATGCAGCCATGCCAGGCTTGCGTCCATACGCCATTGGCGAGCCGAAGTTGTCGTGAAATCTGTGGTCAGGCGTAAACCCAGTTGCGAACGCAACGATTCCTGACGGTTTTCAGCACTGTTCAGGCTTGCTTGGCCTGCGCCCGTTTCAGCAAAACCGGCACGATCAAGATGGGTATATTCAACACCCAGAAATGGCGTGATCGTTACGTTTTGATCAATTGCAAAAGCCTGTCCGAACTCCAGGGAAGCACTGCGCGTGTCAATATCGTAATGGCCCGTTGCCTGAGAAACAAGGGATCCTGCTTTTACCCGGCGAACGCTGCTGACCTGGTGACGGCCTATGCCGATAGAGCCATAGAGATAGCGGTTACTATTCAAAAGTATCCGGCCATATAGCGCGGTTTCAACGCTGTTCAGGTCGTGATCATCGGCGCGGGTTTCACTATAGCTTAGGCTGGCCCCCGTTAATACGGTGCTATTCAGCCAGTAATCGTAACCCGCTGCAATGCCACCGTATTTATAATCGGTACCGCGCGCATTGCTGTTGCCGTCAATACTGCCAAAACCCGCTTGTGGTGCCAACCATATGCCACTGTTTTGGCTAAGGCTCAAATCTGCCGCGGTTGTACTTGTATCTGAAAGCGCAGCAAAATGGCCATTTTCAACTTTTCCCAGTCTTTGTGCCCGATGGTCTGATATCGGATGGCGGTTACTTCCTGGATAAGGGGTCATCTTTCGGCTACGTTTATTAAGCAAAGCGCTAAAGCGCCGGCTGGCCAATAAAGCCAGTGTAGAGCCCTGGCTTAACTGATTGCCGCTTAAACTTTCAAGCGCTTTTTGCGCATTGGCTTTATCCAGAACGATTAAGTTATCGGTTATATCTGTAAGCAAGCCACGACTGTAGGCTTGCGATAAGGCATTGGCCGTATTGACTGTATTGGCTGTTGTGCCCAGTGCGTTGAAGACATTGTCGTTGCGCTTTAAACGAAGTGAAACCGTCGTGGCGCTGTACCCCAGGCTGGCTTGCAAAAAAGCAAAATTCGGTAAATCGACAGAGACGGAATCGAACTCACCCGCAATGCTGCCGGCCTGAACAATGGTGTAGTCGGTTGTACTTGCGTAACTGCCGGGTTCCGGTAATACCGAGACTCGGCCGCCTGTCAGGGTTGCGTTACCGGAGGCGATGATTTTATCGGCATCGCCACTTGCATTGACTTCAACCTCATAGATACCGCCACTGCTGAAATCGACGTCGGCGACAGTGATGGAGCCAATTGAATTGCCGGGGGCGAGCGTGCCGCCCTTCAGAAAAAGATCGCCCATGAATCCGTTGCCGCCCAGGCGGGCGCTGCCGTTGACTGTAATAGCTGAATTGGCAATTGAACCAGTCACAACCAATGCGCCTGCGTCGACGGTTGTGGCGCCGGTGTAGGTATTCGTGCCGGTGAGTGTCAACGTGCCCGTGCCGGTTTTTGTCAGGCGGCCATCTGCGCCTGAGATGACACCGCTGAAAATGGTAGAGGCATTGTTTGCGCCCGACGTTAACGTATTGGGGCCAGGCGTGCCGGCCAGATTAACCGTGCCGTTGCCCGCCAATGAGCCGATGCGTAAATGATCGCCAAGTGAGAGCGCCGCATTGGTGTTGACGGTAACGGCACTATTGTTGCCTAACGCGTACGGATTGAACGTGTTTAATTGCCCGCTGTTAAGTGTTGTTGTGCCGGTATAGTTGGAAGCCGCGTGCATGTTTTAGCCGCCATCACCGGAAATGACGATACTGCCGGTGCCGGAAATAGCGGCGTTGTTGTTTCCCACCATTGCGGGAACGGTGCGGATCGTTAATGTATTGTCATTCAGTAAAACTTTGCCGGTGCTGCCCATTGAAAGATTGCTGATGGTTTCATCGTTAAGCAGTTCAAATTCGCCGGCGCCGGTTAATCCATAGGTGTCGGCAATGGCGTTTCCACCGGCAACAGCCAGGCGCCCCGCATTAACTGTAATCTGTGCGCTTCCTGTTTGCAGGCTGGTTCCGCCAAGCGTTAAGGTGCCCGGCCCGTTTTTAATGAGCGGGTTATGGGAAAAACTATTGGCATTGCCGATGAAGCTACCCCCATAAGTGCTATTGACGGTTTGATTGACGGTCAGTGTTGAATTGCCGCTATTACCCAGGTTGATAACGCCGCCGGTGCCATATAAATTTGCCACCGTTTCATTGAAATTATTTAAATCGAAGGTACCGCCGTTTATGACCATATTGCCGGCATCAGAAATGCGGTTGTTGTCGGCCAGACGCAAGGTGCCGTTGTTAACGGTGGTATTGCCGGTGTAGGTGTGGTTGCCTGTTAGCGTCGTCGTGCCACTGCCAATGAAATTGACGGAGGTGCTGCCGCTAATGACAATGGCATTGCCTGTTGCGGTGCCATTGTCGGTAAAGTGATAATTGGTGTCGGTATGGTTGAAATTAATAGTAGCTGTGCCTGTGCCGCCACTCACCGATGTTGCGTTCAGCACCCCCGCGGTGGCGCCGTTGCCGATGTTCAGCGTCCCGTTGCCACCCGCTCTGCCCAGGCTAAGGCTACCTGTTCCGCTGCCAACACTCACCACGCCGTCATTCTCGATACTTAGCGTGCCGGTGCCAAAGTCGCCGATCCTTAGTCCTGTGCCGTTATTCCAGGCAGAACCCGACCCGGTCACTGTCACTGATCCACTGCCGCCAGCAGCGCGGCCAACGAGGGCAAAAGTGTTTTCGGCTAACCCGCCATTGCGGATTTCCAGCGTGCCGGTGCCAAAGTCTCCGATTATCATGCCGGCCAGCGTGTGGGTGAGGCTTGAGCCGACACCGTCGATTGTGATCAAACCGATACTGCCGCTATTTTTACCCACAGAGGTGGGCAGGGGAGATGTGGTGTTGCTGACTTTCCCGCCGTTGCTGACCGCCAATGTGCCGGTACCGGATTCACCCACCGTTAAATTGAAGCTAGGCGAAGAGCTGCCCCATTGCGAGGTTGGTCCATCGACTATTACCGTGCCGATGCTACCTGCCTGAAGGCCGATTGAGGCTGAAGTGTCGGTTTCGAGTTGACCGTCGTCAATAATTTCAAGTCGGCCGCCGTTCAGGTTTCCGATCTGAATGGAATATGTCTGCGCTCCGGTTGACCGCAGCTGGGCGGTACCTTCGTTGTCGATAACGGCAGTTCGGCTATCGTCTGGAACGCCGGGAATGTTGCCAGACCAGTTGTTGGGGTTGTTCCAGTTGCCGCTGGCAGCGTCCCAGTTCAAATTGCTTAATTGCGCGGTACACAAGCCAGGGGTTACGCATGCCAGTGCGGCAGCCAGCAGGTGGGTGGTTTTGGTCTTGGTGGGCAAGCTTGTGGCGCCGGCAAAGCGGCGAAACTGGGGCATGAGTTGGAATTCCTGAATGGCGAATGTATTCAGGAGGTTACGCAATGAAAGAGGTCAGGGCTATCCGTTTTCCGAAACTGAAGAGGCAAGTGTGTGCGAGGGAGACTCGCCAAACGCGCGTTTGTAGTCGAGCGCAAAACGACCCAGGTGCAGGAAGCCGAAATGCATGGCAACCGCCGTTACGTTGTGGGCGCTGCGGTGCGATGCCTGCAAGGCGTTTCTTACACTATTCAAACGGCACATCCGCAGATAGGCAAGTGGCGACATATCAACGTAGGCGCGAAACGCATATTGCAGCGTTCGTTCCGATACGCCAAGTGCGCTGCACACATCGACAATGGTGGGAACCGTACCCGTTGCAAATTGCGCCGAGACAAAGTCGCGGGCCTGGTTGCACACCTGAAGCGCCCTTGTTCGTTCGGTTTTCGAAGGACTCTGCAACGACACATCCGATGCAACGGTCATGTGCAGCACGCTTTGCAATAAAGCGTCTTGCAAGGTGGTATTGATTAATTCAGGTGTTATGCCCGGCGCGTTGGCCAGGGCAAGAAATGGTGCAACGACCTCGATGAAGCTAAGGCGCTGCGGTGTGGGTATCGCAATCACTTCTGTTGGCGCGCGCTCCCAGTCTTGCGGGTTGAGTATTCGCGCCTTGGCTAAAAATTCGTCCTGGTTGAAACTGATGTAGGTTGTTTGCGCGCCGTTGGGAACGTAGATGTCGAATTCATTGCGTTCCGGCATAAAGAAAACGGTGTTGCGACTCACCGTTGAGTGCTTGGAAAAGCGGAAAGTGGGGTCTTCGGTACAGCTTGAAACGGTGCATAGGTTCGCAGGCGTTGCACCAAGCTTATGTATGGCAATCAGTTGGCTTTCGCGAACAATTTGCTGTTTTCCCATATCCAGCGTTTCAACTTGGGCCACGTGTTTGCCATGTCCAAGCTGATAGCACTCCATTTCAACCCAAGGCTGGAGTGCGGCTTGCTCGTTTGGTGATTCAACGGGGTGGGCTCGTTGCGTTGTTGCTTTCAATGGGCGTTTATTACGGAATATTTTGCAGTTATTTGCATTTTTACCTTAATGCGTGATGTTGTCACTGTCTTTCTGGCCGGTATTCATGATGTGGCCCGGTCAACACATTCTTATAATTTGAATGGTTTACGGGTGCAAAGCCAATGGCTTGCTGCGACTCAAGAAAGCGGCTCAGTTCTTTTTCGCCATTCAGCAACCGTTTTTTTATCTCGGTTTTCAGGTGTTCACAGATTGACGCACTGAAAACATACGGGTCGTAGTGCAGCGGGGCCGATTTCCACAACACATTTAGTTGGTCTGCCTGCATTTTCCCTTTCTTGATAAAGTCGTCGGCACGCACACTTGCAACAAATGCAGCATCGATGCGTTTATCCAGCAGGGCCTCGATTGAGCGGTCATGTGAACCTGTGTAAATAAGCGACCCGAAGAAACGCGCCAGGTTGCCATGGCCAAGGTTCGCGAAAACGCGCTGCGGCAGGATGGCGCCGGAAGTGCTGGACGGTTCGCTGAAAGCAACATCTTTTCCTTCCAGTTGGCTGACCGTTTCAATGTTGCTGTCGCTGCGAACCAATAGTATCGAGTAATAGTAATTTCCGGCAGGTGTAAAGCGTCCTTGTTCAATGGTCAGGCTGGCAAAGGCTTCAATGCCGGGCTCCTGGGCGTACGCCATCAGGTAGCTGGCCGGCCCCAGCCAGGCAATATCGATACCGCCGGAGACCAGGGCCTGAACGACACTGTCGTAGGATTCTGCAGGAACCATTTCAACCGGCATATCCAGGCTTTTGCTTAAGTATTGAATCAGAGGCTGGTATTCCCGGGTGAGTATCGCCATGGGTTTTTTGGGAATCACACCGAAGCGAATACGATCCTGCGAGCATGTGGCGGGTTTGGCCGGTGCCGGTTGCGCGACAGGCGCCGTGCCGGAATAAAAGAGCAGCAGTACAAACAGGATGACGTGTTTAAGCATCGGGTGGTTCAGTGGTCAGGATAAGGTGGCGTGCTCGCCGGCGAAGGAAGCTTCCAGCGCGAGCAAGGATTTTGGGTCTAATGGCCGGCTGAAGTGATAGCCTTGCGCGAGGTCGCACCCCGCCAGTTTCAGGTACACAACCTGCTCCAGCGTTTCAACACCTTCGGCGACAACCTGCAGGTTCATTTTCTTTGCCAGTGCAATGGTGGATGACACGATGGGGCTGTCGTCGTGGCGGTTCGATAACGGCGCGATCAGTTTGCGATCAATCTTCAGTTTCGTGATGGGCAGGTTATACAGGTGGGCAAACCCGGCATATCCGTGTCCGAAGTCGTCCAGGCTGATGCCGATGCCATGACGACGCAGACGCTCCAGGTGATGAATCGCTTTCTCCGGACGATTCAGAATGGCGGTTTCCGTAATTTCCAGGTCGATCATCGACGGCGGAATCTGGAAAGCTTTCAGGGAATCGAGAACCATGCTGCTGAAGTGGTCCGAGGCAAGCTGCAGTGCCGAGACGTTGATACTGATATGTCGCTCACAGCCGTCTTTGCGCCAGACGCTCAGCTGTTCGCAGGCCAGGCGAAGCACGGTCTCACCCAATTCGACAATGAGACCGCTACGCTCGGCGATGGCGATGAAGCGGTCGGGGTAGATCATGCCGTGGTCAGGATGTTGCCAGCGAACCAGGCTTTCGTAGCCAACGATTTTCATGGTGTCCAGATCAATCATGGGCTGGTAATGCAAAACAAGCTGGTGTTTCTTTAACGCTTCAATCAGCGATTGTTCAATTTGAAAAGCCTCCAGGCTGCTGGTGTTCAGAGATGGATCGTAGAACCGGTATTGGCCACGTCCTGATTGCTTGGCGGAATACATGGCGTTGTCGGCGCATCGTATCAATTCATCAATGGTCTGGGCGTCGCGCGGGCATATCGATACGCCAACGCTGGGGCTGGTATTAAGCTCGGTGCCATCGAGCGCATAGGTATCGGACAGGCGCGCCACCAGCGTTTGTACCCAGTTTGTAATGCTGGTTTCGGTGCGGTCTCCGGCCAGTAGAATCACGAATTCATCGCCGCCGAACCGGGCGGCGTAATCGCCCGGCTCCAGCAGTCTTTTAATGCGTCCGGCAACGGCCTGCAGAAGCAGGTCGCCTGTTTTGTGGCCCAAGGTGTCGTTAATTGACTTGAAGCGGTCAAGATCGATAAAAAGCACGGCCAGCAGTTTGCGGCATGCGCGTTGCTCGGTAATGACGCGTGCACCGATATCCATCAGTTGGCGTCGGTTGAAAAGGCCGCTCAGGTGGTCGGTGGATGCGGCCAGGCTGCTGCGCCGGTGTGCCGTTTCGAGCCGTTCGATTAATGCCTGGTTCTCATCCTGTGCGTAGTTAAGCGCAGTAATTGTTTCCTGCTGCGCGTTAATCATCTTCAGTAACCATGCCAGAACACCGATTACGACACCGGTCAGCAACAGGTAGATCCACTTTTGCTGTTGTTCGCGCGCATCAATAGGTGCCAGAATATCGCCGTATTGTTGGCTTACAACGACCGTCCAGCCCAGTTCGGGTTTGCGGCTTAACAGGCTTTGATACAGGCCGGCCTGTGATGCCGACTGAAAACGGCCTGTAATGACGGTTCTGTCGGGCGGGTTCAAGGGGATCAGATCGGGCCCTGAAACCAACACGCCGCTATGGTTGGTTCGCAACCGTTCGACATTGTTGCGGTCGAGCAATTGGATAATGCCGCTTTGCCCTAAATTGATATCCTGGTACAGACGGGTTAGATAGCCCACGTCCATTTCGATATACAGAACACCGGTCAGTGTTTTTGAATCCCCGTCGACAACGGGTAGAAGAAAAGGTATTTTCCATTCGGGCGGTGTGGAGGAGGTGCTGTTCGGGGTGTCTTTCTTCTGATTTGTTTGAGTCGGCAGAAAAACCGTATTGCCGTACTGTTGCAGTTGTTTTCGTACCTGCTTCATCCATGCCGGCGGTAACTGGGCGCGACTTTGTTGATGACTGCTTAACCCGTAGTTTCCTTTTGCGTCGTAAAGGGTAATTCGGTTGAAAATGGGATCTTGAGCGAGAATGCGTGACAGGTTGCGTTGAAGCGCAGTGGGTTGCCATTGGCCTCCCAGGGCCGATTGCCCCAGGGCCTGGGCTCGATCAGCTATTTGACCAAGATGTTCGGTGATGATGATGGCCAGGTTCTGGTGTTCAGTGGCACGGGCTTCCAGTGCCTCTTTATGTGCGACTTCGTATTGCCGGTTATGGGAAATCCAGAGAAACGATAAAAGTGACAAGCCCAAAATAATAATGACCCAGTTGATCGGGCTATTGGAAACAGCAAGAAATGGGCGCACTGCATGAAACCCCTCGAATTGGCAGACTGTCGTGGCTTGAGTTACGGGTATTATTTCGCGCTAGTATGACGCGATTGTTAAAACGTATTATTTATGTAATAGAAAATGAGGTGATTTAGCCCACTTGAAACGTGGTTTCCGGATATCGGACATGGCTGCGACGTTTGGCACTTAAGCTGTATATCAGCGCAAGAGGGCCCAGGCGGCCAACAAACATTAATAAAATCACCAGAATTTGACTGGGCGGCGAGAGTGTCGGAGTTAGGTCCCTGCTCAGGCCCGTCGTGCTGACGGCCGAAACCACTTCGAAAAGAATGCTTATAAACGGCGCAGTCTCAAAAATTGTCATCAGCAGCGTTGCAAAGAAGATCAACAATGAGGTTATCAGCAGTAGCGCCAGTGATTTTTGAACCGTGTCTTCAGAGATGGCCCGGTTGAGCAGTGTGGGTTGCGGATGTTGAAAAATATAGGCCCTTGCGGCAGCCATTAACACGATGAAAGTGCCTATTTTTATGCCGCTGGCCAAACTGAGCGACCCCCCGCCAATAAACATGAACAGCATCATTAAAACAGTGGTGCTGTCTTCCAGCTCGCTGATGATGACGCTACTGAAACCCGCCGTTCGTGTGGTAATGGTTTGCAACCAGGCTGCCAGCGCCTGATCGCTTATGCTGAGCGGTGCGAATGTGGCCGGGTTGTTGCGCTCCATAAGCCAAATCAGGCAAAAGCCGGTTAGGTTCAATACCAGCGTGCCAATAATCACGATGCGTGTGTAAGGCATCAGGTGACGCCAGTTTCGTTTTTGCCGCACGTCGTGAATAACCGAGAACCCGATACCCCCCAGGATAATGAGCAAGGTTGTGCCCAGAATGATGACGGGGTCGCCTGCATAGTCGATAATTTGTGTCGTGGAGATCGACATGCCGGCATTGTTGAATGCGGAAATACCATGGAAAATGCCTTGGCCCAATGCCTGCATAAAAGGCGTGCCTTGCCACCACCAAAGCGTAAAAATAACGATGCCGATCAATTCAATGACAAAGGTGATCTTGATCATGGCATAGGCAATTTGCCTGACGGTTGACACATTGGTTTGATTGAACGCTTCCTGCGCCAATGCCTGATGTTGCAGGCTGATACGCTTTCCCAGGGCCAGTGCGGCGGTAACCGAAAGTGTGACGAAACCCAGCCCCCCGATTTGCACCAGCGCAATGAGAATTGCCTGGCCAATTGGCGTATAAGTGGTGCCGATATCAACGGCCGTGAGGCCCGTGATTGTTACGGCCGACACCGCAGAGAACAGCGCAGCCAGCACAGAAATACCTTCATGCGTTGAAAACGGCAGTAAGAGCAGTCCCATGCCGATAACGCTCAGTACGGCAAAACCTGCCGTCAGGACAATGGGCGGGCTGACGTTGATTCGCCCGGTTTTTCTTACACGCCGGTAGTTATACAGGGTGTGTCTTGGATGCCAGTGTCGCATGCGGACGATTTTTCAAGTTTTAAGTTAAGGCCGGGGCGATCAGTTTTAACGTGTCCAGTTGGCCGGCCAGCACCATGACATCTTTGGTGTGCAGCGTGAAATCGTTATCCGGGTGGACGATGATCTCTGACTTGCGCTTGATAAGGAGCACATGTATTTTTTCCGGCTGGGCACCCAGAAAATCGTTGAGTTTTGCCTCGTGCAGGGTTTCTCCGATATGGACCTCAACCACAAACTGGCCATTGCCCAATGAAATGTAATCGTCCACCATCGGGTAGCTGAGGGTTTGCGCCGCCCGCACGCCCATTTCGTCTTCGGGATGAATAATTCGTTCGACGCCCAGTTTGCTGAGAATGGTGTGATGAGCCCGCGAAGTGGCTTTTACCCATATTCTTTTGACGCCTGCACTTTTCAGGTGAACAACACAAAGCAGGCTGGACTCGAGATCGGCTCCGATTCCAACCAAGACGACGTCGTAGCCGTCAAGCGCCAACTCATCGATGGCTTTTCGATCGGTGGCGTCGGCAATGACCGCACGACTGAGCAGGTCGGCATATTTGTTGACCAGTTTTTCGCTGGAATCGATGCCGATGACATCATGATCCAATTTCATTAATTCCAGCGCGGCTGCAGATCCGAACCGACCCAGACCGATAATGGCAAATTGCCCCATGTCTTCCCCTTGTTGATTTGATAATTGTAAGGTGGAGAATCAATTCGGTGCGAACGGTCGTTTCCTTAATCCCTACAATTAGTGTGTCTTTTTTCAATTTGTGTTAATTTGATGAAATTAGGGTAAACCATTATCAGATTAAGTTTATGAGCTGTCTTTTCGAACCTGTTCAATTGGGCGGGCTAACGTTAAAGAATCGCATTGTCATGGCGCCGCTGACGCGAACGCGTGCAGGATCGGCTCGCGTGCCCAATGAACTGATGCGTCAATACTACTGTCAGCGGGCGGGTGCCGGGTTGGTTATTTCGGAAGCTACGTCTGTTTCGGCGCAAGGGGTAGGCTACCCCGGTACCCCGGGAATCTGGAGTAAAACGCAGGTTGAAGGCTGGAAGCGTATAACCAAGACGGTGCACGATCAGGGCGGGAAAATAATGCTGCAACTCTGGCATGTAGGGCGTGTGTCCGACCCGGAACTGCTGAACGGCGAGATTCCGGTGGCACCCAGCGCCATCCCCTGTGAAGGCCATGTCAGTTTATTGCGGCCCAAGCGGCCTTATCCCACGCCGCGGGCTTTACATTTGCCGGAAATTGCCAGCATCGTTGCCGATTTCACGCAGGCGGCACGTAACGCACGCGAGGCGGGTTTTGACGGCGTGGAAATTCACGCTGCAAATGGTTATCTTATCGACCAGTTCTTGCATAATCACTCGAATCGTCGAACAGATCACTATGGCGGCCCGGTGGAAAACCGAGCTCGTTTTCTGATGGAGGTTGTGCAGGCCTGCTGCAGTGTCTGGCCGTCGAGCCGGGTAGGGGTTCATCTGTCGCCACGGGGCGATGCCCACAGTATGGGTGACGACGATCCGCAAGCCTTGTTTTCCTATGTGGCGCAAGCGCTGGGCGAACAAGGCCTGGCTTTTCTGTGTGTTCGTGAAAGTGAAGGCCCGGACAGCCTGTTACCCAGAATCAAGGCTTTATTCGGCGGGCCGGTGATTGCCAATGAAAACTTTAATTTTGAATCGGCCGAAAAAATGGTGTCGTCGGGACAGGCCGAAGCAGTGGCTTTTGGCCGCTCTTTTATTGCGAACCCCGACCTGGTTGAGCGGTTCCGGCGGCATGCCCCGCTGAACGAGCCAATTGCCCAGACATTTTATGGCGATGGGGCCTGTGGTTATACCGATTATCCGGCTTTGGAGCCACTTGGTTGCGATCAAGAGGTGGCTTGATCAGGGCGCGGCCAAATAATTTTGAATGTGGCTGTGGCGGTAACCAGAATATTGCCCTCTTCATCTAACGCCCGCCCCTCGCAAAAGGCAATCGATTTTCCCATTCTCAGGCAGCGGGCTTCGAAAACGACATTGCCGGTTGCCGGTGCAAGAAAATGCGTGGCCATGTCGATGGTAGCCATGCTGGTTGACGGGTCTTTGGCGCGCGCCGAAGCGCTTAATGTTAAGTCGAGCGCACTCATTAATGTCCCGCCGTGGATATCTCCGCGGCTGTTTGTTAAATCGGCCCGCCATGGCAGGCGCGTACGGGTAAGTTCCGCGGAAAAGTGTTCGGGCTGCAAGCCAATACACTGCATGAATGGAATGTTCAACCCGAAGTAGTCGACACTTTCTTTCGATAGATTTGTCATGATGCGAGTTTTTGTTTTACTTGTGCGGAAACGGCGCTCATGTCGGCCCGCCCGGCCAGTTCTGTTTTAACCATGCCCATGACTTTTCCCATGGCAGCCGGCCCTTCGATGCCTTGGCTGGTAACCTGGGCAATGGCTTTGTCGATGACCGCGTCGACCTCTTCCTGAGGCGCTTGCTGAGGTAGAAACTCTTGCAAAATGGCAAGTTCCGCCTGTTCCTGAGCCACAGTTTCAGTCCGGCCGGCTTTTTCAAAAGCGGCAATGGATTCACGCCGTTGTTTTACCTGTTTTTCAATAATGGCCAGAATCTCGGTGTCGTTGAGCTCACGACGCTCATCCACTTCTTTCTGTTTAACCGCAGCCTGCAAAAAGCGTAGCGTACCCAGGCGAGCGCTTTGTTTCGCTTTCATGGCGGATTTGATGCTGTCGGTAAGGTCTTGCTTGAGCGAACTGCTCATGGTTGTTTCCTGAATAAGGGTTAACGAAGGTGTTATTTTAACGGCTTGCAAGGGCCTTAATGGAAGTCACGGCTTTTTATCGCCAAATCTTGGATTAAGTGGGTCAGATTCACCAGACGATGGGCGATTAAATGGCAAACCGTGTCCTGGCGCTGCCAAACGCCATAAACCCCCAGTAATCGGGCGTCCAGTAATTCTGCGCGTTGTTTCCGGGCCAGGGACGGCCTGACGATAATGTTTACGATACCGGTCTCGTCTTCAAGACTGACAAAAATGATGCCATTGGCGGTTTGCGGCCTTTGGCGCATCGTAATCAGGCCGCAGGCACGTGCCAGGCGCTTGTCTGGATAAAGTTCAAGCAAATCGTTGGCTGTCGTGAAACGAGCCAGTTCAGGATGCGAACGCAGTAGCGCGAGCGGATGACGCCGTAAAGAAAAGCCGGTGGCGGCGTAGTCGTTCAGTACCTCTTCACCTTCGCCGGGTGACGAAAAATGGGGGGCGCGTTCTTCAAGAACGGGGGCATGCTGCAGTAAGTCGTTTGTGGGCAGCAGGGCGCCCGCCCAACGTGCCTGGTAACGATGTCCGGCCAGGCTCTTTAAAGCATCGGCATGCGCCAGTGCATCGATATCATGACGGCTAAGTTGTGCCCGGGTGGCTAAATCATGAACGGAGGCAAAAGGGGTGTTTCTGGTTGCCTCGATACGCTGGCCGGCATTCTGGCTGAGCCCCTTGACCAGGTGCAGCCCCAATCTGACAGCCTGTGCTGGCACCTGCGCTTCCAAAGAACTCTTCCATTGACTGTGTTGGATATCGATGGGCAGCACCGTAACTTGATGACGCCGGGCGTCTTGTACCAATTGACTGGGGCCGTAGAACCCAAGAGGCTGGGCATTCAGTAGGGCCACCAGGAAAATGCCGGGCTCATGGCATTTGATCCAGGCGCTGGCATAGGCCAAATTGGCAAAACTGGCTGAGTGACTTTCGGGAAACCCATATTCACCAAATCCTTCCAGTTGACGCAGAATCAATTCAATAAATGTTTGTTCGTACCCACGCGACAACATACCGCTGATTAAACGGGGTCGGAAATGATCAATTCCGCCTTTACGTTTCCAGGCCGCCATGGAGCGGCGTAATTGGTCGGCTTCGTCGGCAGAGAAACCGGCTGCAGTCATGGCCAGTTGCATGGCCTGCTCCTGAAAAATCGGAATGCCCAGGGTACGTGACAAGATATGCTGCACTTTCGGGTTAGGGTATTTAACCGATTCGAGCCCCTGGCGACGTCGCAAATAAGGGTGCACCATGTCACCCTGAATGGGCCCCGGTCGTACGATGGCAATTTGAATGACCAGGTCGTAGAAAGTGCGTGGCCGCAGTCGGGGCAGCATGCTCATTTGCGCCCTTGATTCAATTTGAAAAACGCCGATGGTGTCGGCCTGGCTGATCATGTCATAGGTTGCATTATCTTCCTGGGGAATGCTGTGCAGGGGGAAAGGGTATTGATATTTTCGACTTAACATTTTCAAAGCCTGTTGCAAGGCCGACAGCATGCCCAGGGCCAGGACGTCTATTTTCAGTAAGCCCATGGCATCAAGGTCGTCTTTATCCCATTGAACAATACGTCGATTCGGCATGGCGGCATTTTCTACCGGCACCAGTCGGGTGAGTGTTTGATTGGCGATGACAAATCCGCCGGGGTGCTGTGATAAATGACGCGGAAAACCCAGCAGTTTCTGAGCTAAAGAGGCCCAGGCCTGCACGCGAGGCAGGTTGGGGTCGAGGCCTTGCTCGGCAAGTTTCTCGATGAGGGTTTGGGTTTTATCCCAATAGCGGCAAGACTGGCACACCCGGTTAATGAGGTCGGGCTCAAAACCCAGCGCTTTGCCCGTGTCGCGCAATGCACTGCGGTGTCTATACGTAATGACTACGGCTGTTAAGGCAGCCCGATGCCGCCCATAGCGTTCATAAATATATTGAATGACCTCTTCACGACGTTGGTGCTCGAAGTCGACGTCGATATCGGGTGGCTCATTGCGTTCGGCACTGATGAAACGGGCGAACAGGGCATTGCTGTGGGCGGGGTTGACAGCCGTAATGCCCAGGCAATAGCAGACCGCTGAGTTGGCGGCCGAACCGCGTCCCTGGCAAAGAATGTTGCGGGAAAGGGCGTATCGCACGATATCGTGCACCGTTAAGAAGTACGCTTCGTATTCCAGTTGCTGAATAATGCCAAGTTCGTGCTCCAGTTGTTGCCGGACATTGTCGGGAATGCCCTGGGGGTATCGCTGCTGTGCTCCCTGGTAAGTCAGTTCACGCAAATGTGATGCCGGATTACGGTTTGCCGGTACGGTATCGCTGGGGTATTGATAGCGGATTTCACTTAAGGAAAACCGGCATTGCCGGCTGATACAAATGGTTTGTTCCAAGGAGGCTGCGGTAAAGCGTTGCCCCAGCTGGAAACGGGGCAGGAGATAATGTTCGGCATTCTGGGGTAATGCATATCCGCATTTTTCAATTGTTGTACCTAATCGGATTGCGGTTAATAACTGGTGCAGTAAACGTCTGGAGCGTTTGTGCATGTCGGCCTGGCCCAGGGCGACAAGGGGAATACGCCATTGCGCTGATGTTTGGGTAAGTTGTTGGCGATGTTCAGGGTCATGCGCTTCTAATTGCTGGGTAAGCCCAAGCCAGAGCCGGCTTTGAAAAAGCGTGCGAAGGGTATCTAAGGCATGCTGCCAGTTTGCCTGAGATTGCGCCAGCCAGGGTTTGAAAATAAGCAAACAACCCGGTAAATGGCGTATTTCAGGAAACCTGGGTGCACCGGCAACCAGATCGTGCAGGTTCAATTGATAATGGGTTTTCTTGCTTGCCCGGCTGCGCGCCAGGGTAATAAGCTGGCACAAATTGCCGTAGCCTTCTTTATTGGCTACCAGCACAAGCAATTCCCCGCAACGCTGTTCATGGTGATGCAACATGAAACGGCTGCTAACAATAAAGTGCAAGCCGCATTCCTGTGCCTTTATATGCGCCCTGACGGCACCTGCAACAGAACACTCATCGGCCAGTGCCAAGGCGCTATAACCGGCCTGATATGCTTGTTGCACCAATTCTTCAGGGTGGGAAGCGCCTTTTAAAAAGGTGAAATTCGAAAGGCAATCGAGTTCAGCATAATTGGGCAGGCTTGAAGTTAATGTTTCCATGACAAAACACCACGGCCTAAGCAAAAAAGCCATGCAAAAACCAATAGGACGCTTGTTGAGCGGTTTTAATGCTGCTTTGTTCGCGAAAGATCCAGTAATGAATATGACGCGTGTTGGTCGCAATGAAATAATCGCGTGCCAGATAGGGCTCAAGCCATTCGCTGCAATCGATACGCTCAGGCCCCTGTAAAAGCGTTAAAGCTTCATTCTGGTAAACGGGCTGATGATTGCGGGTCGTTAATGCAATCGGCTTTGGCAGTAGCCAGAAAGGCCGCACCGGCCAGCCGTCGGCCGGTGCGCAGGGTGAGGCCGGGCGTTGTCGAACAGTAAGGGCGTGTAATGAGGCGTGTTGCCACTGGTTGGCTTTTTCAGGGCAGTGCAGCGCCTGGATGGCGGGGGTAGAGACGGCTTGTGGTCCCAGGCGTGCATGGAGCAAGTCGAACAGGTGGGCCTCGTTCTGTTGCCACTGTTCCGGATCAGGGAAAAGCGAGGTGTTGCTGTTCGGTAAAGGGCATGTTGATGGAATATGCAGCGTAAGCGCAATAACCGGGGCGGGAAGCTGCATATTCAGTAAAAGTTGCTGCAGTACAGCCTGGAAGTGATCGGTGTGCCAGCCGGGTTGTGTAATGCATACTTTTAAAAAACCGGGGGGCCGGGCTTGGCGGCCCTTTTCATGGTGCAGTAAAAGGTGCAAAACGGAACAGGCACAACGATGTTGCGCAAGCCACTGGCAGGCCTTGCTTAAAAGTGTGGCAAGGGGGGAAAGCAGCTGAGGCGCCTGTTGTACATGATAAGAAAGCTCATGATGGCATTGCCATGTACTGGGGGGCTGAACCCAGGTGAAGTGCTCGGCTGCACGGGCATATGCGGCGTCGATAGCCTGAATGAGCGCAGGCGTTGTGCGTTGCTGTAATCCGGCGCGTGGCAACAAGCGGAGCTGCTCGATCGAATGGCAGGCGATGCCATGCAGCCAGTCAAGATAAGGGCGGGCTTGTGGAATAACGGCAACCGGCAGTAGATCGAGTTGCCGGTTCAGTTGCGATTGCCGTAAAACGCGTCTGCGCGAGGTCGTGCTTTGCCATGCCAACCATTGTGCACCCGTGGCGGTTGGGGCCATTGCCAGCACCGGCCTGACCGATGCCGCATGGCAGTGTTGCCGCAGCTTCCGGGCTAAAGCATGCGCACCATTGAACAATGACAGGCTGGCCTGAACATTGAGTACAAGCGTATGCGAAACCGGCCGCGCAATGTGGGGCGTATAACTTTGCATTTCCTGCACCAGCCAGTTGAGTGCGGCATGGGAGTGCGATGTATCAGGCGGGATATACAGGCTGATCCAACATGACATGGCTTGAAGTCCGGGTTGGGTGAGTTGTTTTTTCTTTCGAAGTGGAAGGTGTGCTGTTGGTAGGGGTTAAAGGCAGGAATAAAGGCTTGGCGTGCGTGGGGCCTTGTCGCTTGATAATGCTGATATGAAGGCCGCCCGGTGCACCTTGTAATCTAAGACGAAGTGGTGCCGGGCTGGCGCGCTGTTGTTGCGCAGGCTTCAGGCCAAAAAACAATGCCGTGCTGCGTTGCGCTGCAAGATGCAGCTTGCGCATGGCTGCCAGGGAAACGTGCGAGGGCAACCATAACAAGAGAGCAGCGCAGGCATCATGACGCAAGACTTGTTCGGCCGCCCATAACACCTGGCTGGGCTGGTTTGGATGTACCCAAACCAGCCTGTCGGGGTTCAACTGCCAGTTCATCCAGCATAACGAGTTTGGAACAAGAGGGCAGTTCAACATAATGATTCTTTTATGCGTGTCGTTCACCACTTGCCTCAAGGCGGGGGTTAACAAGCTGATTTCGCCTGTACCTGTTTCTGCCGGCAAAATTTCAATAAACGTGCTGTTGGGCCAGCCACCACCGGGTAATTCGCGGTTCAGGGCGACGTAACCCGTTGACACGACGTGTTGGCGGCCCTGCGCCAGTTGCGATGCACGCCAAAGCGCAGGATGAATTTGAACGGGAGCCGCATAGGGTGGTGATGTTGATTTCATACGCTCATTTTACTGTATATATATACAGTAAATAAAGGGGGTTTTAGGTATGATTCATTTTGATTCCCAGGGGGCTAAGAGTGCAGCGCATTATGAAAGCCGGCATTTTTTTCGTATCATCTGTTTATGAGTGAATATTCCGAAACTTCCATTCCCGAGCCATTGGTGTTCGCACCGGCTCACCAGACAGCACAACAGCTTTTTGTTTTACTGCACGATAATGCTGCCGATCCGGCTCAATTAGAGCAGTTGAAAAAAGCGCTAATGAAAGCTTTCCCTCAGGCCGTTCTGGTGTTGCCGTACGGGCCTTTACGGTCGCAAGAGGCTGTTCATCATTGGTTTGATCAGGCTGAACTGGGTGAACACAACTATGTGGGACGGGTCGAACGCGCTTTACCCGATCTGATTCGCTACATTCAAAAAGTGCAGACCCGCTTCGAACTGACTGGCGAGGCAACTGCCTTGGCCGGGTTCGGCCAGGGCGCCACAATTGCGCTGGAAGCTTCCATGGCACAACCTGATTTGGCAGGGCGGGTGCTTGCGTTTTCCGGATGTTATGCGCGCATGCCAACGCAAGCGCCGCCGGCGACAACACTGCATTTTCTGCATGGGCAGAACGATCCCATTGTGCCGAATTCGGTCATGCAAAGCGTGCATAATCAACTTGCCGGTCTTGGGGGCGACTCAACCCTGGATATTGCTTCTTCAGTGGGGCACGAGTTGCACGAGGCACTGGTAAGGCAGGCGGTGCATCGGCTGCAAACCTGTGTGCCGTTAAGAAGCTGGCAAGATGCCTTAAGCGAATTGCAATCGCGAGAAGCTTCCAACCAGCCCGCCTCGGCAGTGCCGCCCGGTACAACGCTTCATTGAACCAGCCAGTGCCAATCGTGGCGCTCTGTTTCCTGGCCTTGCGGGTTGTATGTCAGTTCGCTGAATACAGCCTGCCCGCTACGGTGGATGGCAATGATACTGGAACATCGGGTGCCGTATTCCGGGCTGATGATAAAAGGGCTGCTTAGAAGGCGTTCGCGTTCAAGATCAAGCCCGGTATCGGGTAGCAAATGTTCGGGTGCCGGGGTTGTCTCTTTCAGTAATTCAAACACCCGATTAATCGAGCGCTCCAGGTGCTCGATGGGGAAATGCCCCAGCAACTCGCGCAGACGTTCTGTTTTGGGCCAGTCGGTATCCAGCAAGTGGTTCGATAATACATAGCGTCCTGGAACCAGAAGTTCAATATCCTGCGGGTTGGCCGTTTGATTTCCCACGTAGGCAGCCTGGGTGCCTTCACCAACAATAAGATTGAATCCTTGGTATTGGCGTCCTTTTTGGGATACGGTTTGGGCGTATTCTGCGGCCGGTTGGGTGCCGATCAGGAAGTCTTTAACCAGTTCTCCCCGTGAGACCGGTGTGTCGGGCCCTTGCAAACGCAGGTCACGAAAATTGGTTAACAGGGCGAATCGACCCGTACGGGTAATACCCAGCCAAGTGCCCCCGGCCAGTTCATCCGTACCGGCAATCACCTCCGGATGATTTTTCCAGGGGGCGGCAGTGCTGGTGGGGCGGGCATGAAATTCGTCACGATTGGCCGCGATGAAAAGTGGCCAATCCGGATGGGTGTTTAACGCCAGATAGGCAATGCACATAGGCTGGTTATAGCATAGCCAGATTGATGTTTTTTTCCAGATAATTACGAACGCGCACGGCATCGCCTATGCGGGAATAGCGCCCCTGGGAGTTCAGGAATACCATGGCCACGTCCCGGCCATCGATGCGAGTCACCATCACCAGGCAGCGTCCGGCTTCGTTAATGAACCCTGTTTTGGACAGTTGTACGGCCCAATCATCATTTTTCACCAGGCGATTGGTGTTGTTATAAACAAGTGCCCGGCCGTTTTTCAGCTTGACTTGATGACGCTCGTTTACGGTGTAGCGTTGAATAAGGGGATTCTCGTTCACCGCCTTTAACAGTTTGATCAGGTCGCGGGGGGTAGAAACGTTATCGGCCGACAAGCCGGTTGGATCAACAAAACGTGAGTGGCGCATACCCAATTCGCGAGCCTTGTCATTCATGGCGCGGATAAAGGCCGACAACCCCCCTGGATAGTAACGGGCTAATGCATGGGCCGCACGATTTTCCGATGACATCAGCGCCAGTAAAAGCATGTTGTCGCGGTTAAGCGTCGTGCCAACCGCCAACCGGGAGCGCGAATGACGCAGGCGGTCGATATCATCGTCGCTGATGGTAATGGTGGTTTGCAGATCCTGCCCGGCTTCAGCCACGATCAGAGCCGTCATGAGTTTGGTAATGGAAGCAATGGGGCGGGTGTCTTTACTGTTTTTATCGTAAAGTACTTTGGTGCTTTTCAAGTCTTGAACAAACACGGCCTCTGAGCGCATGGGATCGGCCTGAGCGGGCGCTACGAATGCAAATCCGCTTACCAAAAGTGTCAGGACAGTAAAAAAAGTACGTAAAGGTCGTAGCATGATAAGTTCCGGCCAGATTTTCTTATGTCGGAATCATATCAGAATAATAATAAAAAAATCATTTGTTTTAGTTACTTATAGGGTTTTCTTTAGTTATTTTTGAGGTTTTTGAGTAATGGAAGGAAGGGATATGACGCAAGAGTGGGTTGAACGTTTGGTTACACAGCTCAATATGCAACCGCATCCGGAAGGGGGTTATTACAGCGAGACTTATCGTGCCGCCGATCGGGTAAGTCGCGCGGCTGACGGCGCGGTTCGTAGCAGTTCGACCGCTATTTATTATTTATTGAATGACGGTGCTTATTCTGCCTGGCATCGCATTGCCTCCGACGAAGTTTGGCATTTTTACGCAGGGCAGCCCTTGTTACTGCACATCCTGGCAAGCAGCGGTGAATTACAAACGCATCGTTTGGGGCATCCCCTGGAGCATCCACAAGCGGTGTGCCAGGCAGTCGTGCCAGCGGGGTGCTGGTTTGCCGCGCAACTGGAAGACCCGGCTGGTTTTGCGCTTCTGGGTTGCACGGTTGCCCCGGGATTCGAGTTTTCTGAGTTCGAGTTGGCCAATTCGAACGACTTGCTCGAGCAATATCCGCAACATGTCGAGGCGCTTCGCCCTTTGCTTGCCCGCCAGGGCGCTTAAAGCTTAAAAGCCAGATCCGGGCTGCTTCAGGAATTCGATCTCTTCTGCAGTGGAAGGGCGGCCTAGCGCTTTGTTCCGATGCGGATATCGTCCGAAACGCGCCAGTATTTCCTTGTGTCTTATTTCGAAGTCCAGGCTGTCTTCAAGGCCGGGCTGGCTATAAAGCTGCATGGCGACTTCATGAATCCGGATAGACTCGCTATGCATATAAGGCAAATAAAGAAAGCCAATATGCGGCGGCTTGAATTGCTTGTCGATTCCTTGAGCCACGACCTCCTGCGCCAACGACAGCGCCAATGGGTCACAGGCAAAGGCACGAGCCTGATTGCGGTAAATATTGCGTGAAAACTGATCCAGCACAATGATTTCTGCTAGACGACCCTTGGGCGTTTGGCGCCACTCATAAAGCTCGCAGTGTGCAGCCCGGTGGTGCAACTGGCTGAATCGTTCACGGATTTCGGCGTCAAGCCCATCGTCTTTGTCGAACCATTGTTTTGGTGTGAGTTCGTTAAACCAGAAGTTCAAGATGTCGTTTGCGGTATGCATGGTGTAGGCGGTTGAAGGTTAACTGCAAAAGTGGTTTGAGCCGATTATTCGATATTCTGGGCCTGCTCGCGCATTTGCTCAATGAGTAATTTCAAGTCAATGGCGGCCCGGGTTACGCTGATGCCGGCGGCTTTCGAGCCCAGGGTATTGGCTTCGCGGTTCATTTCCTGAAACAGGAAGTCCAGCCGCTTGCCGGTGCTGCCTTTGTTTTTTCGATGGCTGTTCGCTTGTGTTTCGGGTTCGTCTCCCGCCAGTAATTCTCGCAGTTCAGCCAAATGCGAGTGCAGACGTACTATTTCCTCGGCAACGTCGATACGTAATGAAAACAAGGAGCTTTCCTGCGCAATACGTGCAGTCAATTCTTCACCACTGATGTTGGTAAAGCCATTGGGGTTGGTGTTTTCCAGTGTTTCGCGCAGCTTGCCTGCCAGTTTCTGCCGGTGTTCTTCCAATAGCTGGGGCAAGACATGGCCAACACCCTCTACAATTTCATGAATCTGGTCGGCACACTCAAGCAGCATGGAACCCAGCCGCGCACCTTCACGTTCGCGGTTGGCCTGCATGTCGGTCAGGGCGTGGCTCAGTGCTTTTTGTGCCAGGGCAATCCAGAGCTCGGGGTCGGTCTCTTCTGTGTCCTGACCCGATGCGCCTTTGATTAAATCGGTTAATGAAGGCGCGCTGGTGTCCGGCAAGACCTGACGCGCCAAACGCAATTGTTCGGCTACTTTTTTAATGTATTCCTGATCCAGTTTGTCCAGTGGGTCGGTTCTCTGGCGGCTATAGGAAAGCCGAACCTCCACTTTGCCGCGCGACAGCGTACGGGCAATTTGTTCGCGCAAGTGAGTTTCCACAACACGCAACTCATCGGGCAGACGGAAATTGATATCCAGGTAGCGGCTGTTGACACTGCGTACTTCCAGCGTCACGAACCCTTCAGGGCTCTCCGCGCGGGCGGTACCGTAGGCTGTCATGCTGCGAATAGTCATAAATATTCCATTCCCTGTTACGAGGTTGTAAAAGCTTGCGGGGCATTATGAATTAACATTGATGCATTCGCCAAACTATAGAAAGGATTGTTTTGACCGATATGACGCATGCCCGATCTGCCGGGCGAACACCCAATCAATTACGGTCGATGTCTTTGGTAACGGGCTATACCCGTTATGCCGAGGGGTCAGTGTTAATAAAAGCAGGTGAAACGCATGTGCTGTGCAATGCCAGTGTACTCGACAAGGTTCCCCCTTTTTTGAAAGGCAAGGGTCAGGGTTGGGTAACGGCTGAGTACGGTATGTTGCCGCGCTCTACGCATACCCGTTCCGACCGCGAAGCGGCACGTGGCAAGCAAAGCGGACGGACCCAGGAAATTCAGCGCCTTATTGGCCGCAGCCTGCGCGCAGTTTTCGACCTGGAGGCGCTGGGAGAGCGCACCCTGCACCTTGATTGCGATGTTATTCAGGCCGATGGCGGTACCCGCTGTGCCAGCATCACGGGTGCCTGGGTGGCGGCAGCCTTGGCTGTTCATACGCTGATGCGCCAGGAAGTGCTGGCGCACAATCCTATTCGTGATCACGTTGCCGCCGTCTCCGTTGGCCTGGTTGACGGCCAACCGGTGCTGGATCTTGACTACGAGGAAGACAGCAATTGCGATGCCGATATGAATGTGGTGATGACAGGTTCGGGCCATTTCGTCGAGGTACAGGGAACTGCCGAGGGCGCGGTTTTTGGGCGTACGGCGCTGAACGGGTTGCTGGATATGGCAACCGGGGGAATCGCCGACCTGGTTAAACAGCAGCGTCAGGCGCTGGATTTGGCAACGGATTGAAATTGGGCGTTAACGTGCGAAAAGTGGTACTTGCTTCAAATAACGCGGGCAAATTACGCGAGTTCGACGCGCTCCTGGCACCCAAAGGGTGGACATTGGTGCCGCAGGGCGAGTTGGGTGTGCCTGAAGCACCCGAACCTCATCCTACGTTCGTGGAAAATGCGCTGGCCAAGGCCCGACATGCTTGTGAGCATACGGGCCTGCCTGCCTTGGCTGATGATTCCGGGTTGTGCGTGTCTGCCCTGGATGGGGCGCCGGGTGTGTATTCGGCCCGTTTTGCCGCGATGAACGGGGGTGAAAAATCCGACCAGGCCAATAATGCTTATCTGCAACAGCGGCTTAAGGACACCGAAGACCGTCGAGCGCATTATGTGGCTGTCTTGGTTTTCATGCGGTCAGCCAATGATCCCCAGCCTGTTATTGCACAGGCCCGGTGGCACGGCGAAATCATTTCCGAGCCCATGGGCAGCCATGGTTTCGGTTACGACCCCTATTTTTATTTACCTCAGTTTGAAAAAACGGTGGCGCAACTCGATCCCGCCGAAAAGAACAGGCATAGTCATCGTGCGCAGGCATTGCAGTTATTGGTTGGGCAACTTGGCGACAATACCATTTAATGAATAAGCGTCGCTTCATTCCGGTTATTCCTGAAGACCAGGCTGCTCAAGCCGGCCCGGCAACGGTCAAGCCTGGTGCCGGCGATATTGCCGGCACCGCGCTGACAAGCTTGCCGCCGTTGGCGTTGTACGTACATGTGCCCTGGTGCGTGCGCAAGTGTCCTTATTGTGATTTCAATTCACATGAGCTCAAGGAAGACTTGCCTGAGCAAGCTTACTTGCAGGCGTTGCAGGCCGATCTTGAACAGGCGCTGCCGGATATCTGGGGGCGTTCCGTCATTTCGGTGTTTATCGGCGGCGGGACGCCCAGCTTATTGTCTGCCGATGCCATTGACCGCATGCTGTCGTTATTCCGGTCGCACTTGAATTTATTGCCCGATGCGGAAATAACCATTGAGGCGAATCCAGGTACGGTTGAAGCGGGCCGGTTTGAAGATTATGCCCACAGCGGTATTAATCGTATTTCTCTTGGCGTGCAAAGTTTCAATAATGAGGCGCTTCATGCTTTGGGGCGTATCCATTCGGCTGAGCAGGCCTGCCGTGCCATTGAGCTTGCACAGCGTGCTGTCGATCGGATTAATCTCGATGTGATGTTTGCGTTGCCGAATCAAACTTTCGCACAATGTGAAGAGGATATTCGCCAGGCGGTATCGTGGGATACCTCGCATCTATCGCTTTATAACCTGACCCTTGAGCCCAATACGGTGTTTGCCAAGTACCCGCCGGCGATCCCGGATGAGGACGCGGCCGCCGTCATGCAGGAAACGGTGGCACAACACTTGCAGGACGCCGGCTATGAGCGCTACGAGGTTTCCGCTTATGCTAAATCCGGTGCCCGATGTGTTCACAATGTGAATTACTGGGAGTTCGGCGATTATCTTGGCCTGGGGCCGGGAGCTCATTCGAAGCTGTCATTTCATCATGGCATTGTCCGCCAGGCACGCCTTAAAAATCCGGTTTCCTGGATGCAGAACGCAGTCAGGCGCGATGGTTCGCACCTCGCGCAGTCCGGCCCGGTTGATATTGCCGACTTGCCTTTTGAGTTCATGCTGAATGCCTTGCGTTTGCGCAACGGCGTACCGGCGCAGTATTTCGAGGAACGAACCGGCCTGCCGCTGATTCAGGTTTCCACGACCCTGCAGGCATTAACGGAGCAGGGCTTGTTCAAACCCGATCCTTCAAGGTTGTGCGCTTCGGAACAGGGTTGGCAATATTTGAACGAGGTATTGGCCCGTTTCCTGCCTTGAGCAGACCCGCACCAAAATGTAAATCACGTTGGTTTGCACCGATATTCGCACCATAATGGTTCATTCGCACCAATATAAGCCAATCAAAGCGTGTTTTGATGGCAAATTGGGCAGGCTTTGCTATAAAAATGGTCTGTTTTGGCGCGCTAGAAGTTGGCACGCTTATTGCTTGAACCTTAGGCAGTAGTATTTGTTTCGTTGAACGCTTTTTGCTCAGGAGTTTTTATGTCCACCCCAGAAGAAGTCATTAAATTGATGCAAGACAAAGAAGTCGCGTTTGTGGACTTCCGTTTTACCGATACGCTTGGTCGCGAGCACCACATGACTGTGCCGGCGCATGCTGTTGATGAAGAAAAACTAGAATCAGGCCAGGCCTTCGACGGCTCGTCAATTAGTGGCTGGAAGGGGATTGAGGCATCTGACATGTTGCTGGTTCCAGATACCGGTTCGGCCCGTATGGATCCGTTCCGCGAAGAGTCCACCTTGATTCTTACCTGCGATGTGGTTGAGCCCTCTGACCTGAAAGGTTACGACCGCGACCCGCGTTCGCTGGCCAAGCGCGCTGAAGCTTATCTGAAATCCAGCGGTCTGGGCGATGCCGCCTATTTTGGCCCTGAACCCGAGTTTTTCATCTTCGACGGTATCACCTGGAATGACGACGCCTCTGGTTGTTTTGTAAAAATTCAGTCGGAAGAGGGCTCCTGGTCGCGCGGGCTTGAGCTTGAAGGCGGCAACCTGGGCCATCGCCCCAGCGTAAAAGGCGGATACGTACCTGTGCCGCCCGTAGATTCATTCCACGACATGCGTTCGGAAATGTGCTTGCTGCTTGACCAGCAGGGCGTGCCCGTTGAAGTGCATCACCACGAAGTGGCCGGCCCCGGTCAGTGCGAAATTGGTACCAAGTTCAGCACGCTGGTCCAGCGCGCCGACTGGAACCAGATCCTCAAGTACACAGTGCATAATGTGGCACACGTTTACGGCAAAACCGCGACCTTCATGCCTAAGCCAGTGGTGGGTGACAACGGTTCCGGCATGCACGTGCACCAGTCCGTCTGGAAAGACGGTCAAAACCTGTTTGCCGGTAATGGTTATGCCGGGCTTTCCGAGTTTGCGCTTTATTACATCGGCGGCATCATCAAACATGCCCGTGCACTGAACGCATTAACGAATCCGGCCACCAACTCTTACAAGCGTTTGGTGCCGCACTTTGAAGCGCCGGTGAAATTGGCTTATTCGGCTCGCAACCGTTCTGCCTCTATCCGGATTCCTTACGTGGGCAGCCCCAAGGCGCGCCGCGTGGAAGCTCGCTTCCCGGATCCCCTGGCCAATCCTTACCTGGCATTTTCCGCCTTGTTGATGGCTGGTCTGGATGGGGTGCAAAACAAGATTCACCCTGGTGATCCTGCCGACAAGAACCTTTACGATCTGCCGCCTGAGGAAGACGCAAAAATCCCGACCGTGTGCGCATCGCTTGAAGAAGCGGTTGCCGCGCTTGACGCTGATCGCGAGTTCCTGACTCGTGGCGGTGTCTTCAGCAACGACATGATCGATGCCTATATTGATCTGAAGATGGCTGAAATTACGCGGTTGCGTATGACGTCTCATCCGGTTGAGTTCGATATGTACTACAGCCTGTAAGGAGTTGGAAATGGCAAGTCGTGACCGGGCCGCGATCGACAGTTACGACTTGCTTGCCACCGCTGTTTTGTTATTGGATGACAAAGGGGGGGTGGTGCATGCCAACAATAGTGCTGAAGAGCTGTTCGGCTTATCGCGCAGGCAGCTTAAAGGCCTGTCGGTAGCGGTGTTGTTTGGCCCCGACCCGATTTTGCAGGGGCGCTTTCAAGAGGCCCTGCAAGGACAGTTCGGTATTTTGCGGCAAGACAGCTCTATTCGAGCGCCGGGAGGCCAGACGGTTTCGGTTGGCCTGGCGCTGGTGCCGCTTGATCATCAACCATGGGCGGCCTTGCTGGAGGTTCGGGGATTCGATCAGCACGATACGCTCGATCGTACCTTGCAGCTGACACGCGAACTGAGTGTGCAGCGGGAGTCGCTCCGGAATCTGGCCCACGAGGTGAAAAATCCCTTGGGGGGTATTCGCGGCGCGGCGCAGCTTCTCGAGAGTGAACTGGGTAATTCATCGCTACAGGAATATACCCGGGTCATTGTGGCCGAGGCAGATCGCCTTGGCGCCCTGATAGATCGATTGATTGCGCCCCAGGGCGAGGGGCTGGTGACCACACAATTCAATATTCATGAAGTGTGTGAGCGTGTATATACGCTGGTCAAGGCGGAGTACGCCAATCAGATTGAGTTCGTCCGTGACTATGATGCGTCGGTACCCGAAATCGAGGGAGACCAGCCGCGCCTGGTCCAGGCGCTTTTGAATGTGGTGCGAAATGCCGCTCAGGCGCTGACCGAGCAGCGTAACCCTGATCCTGAAGCGCCTCCTTGCCTGACTTTGCGCACCCGAATTGGCCGTCAACTGACATTGGCCCGCCAAACAGTCCGGCTCGGTGTCATTGTTTCGGTTGTCGATAACGGGCCGGGTATTGCAACAGAGTTACGGGAAAAAATTTTTCATCCGCTGGTAACCGGTCGCGCCAGCGGCAGTGGCCTGGGCTTGAGTCTGGCACAGGAGTTTGTACAACAGCATGGTGGCGTGATCGAGTTTGATTCCCGTCCGGGGCATACGGAATTTCGCCTGATTCTACCGTTGGAGCAGTCATGAAACCGGTCTGGATAGTCGATGATGATCAAAGCATTCGTTGGGTGCTTGAAAAGGCGCTGGCACGCGAAGCGATTCCTGCGCAGGCTTTCGCCAGTGCCGATGAAATGCTTGATGCATTGGAAGGCCAGGCCCCTGCGGTGCTGGTTACCGATGTACGCATGCCGGGCAAAGATGGCTTGGTGCTGCTGCAGGAAATTAAACAGCGCTATCCCGACTTGCCGGTGATTGTCATGACGGCATATACCGACTTGAGCAGTACGGTCTCAGCCTTCAAGAAAGGCGCCTTCGACTACTTGGCCAAGCCTTTCGACATAAATGATGCTGTTGCCCTGATTCAGCGCGCAATGCCTGCGCAATCGCATCTCGAAGCCAATACCTTTGATGCCGGTGTTTCTCAAATTGAGCGCACCGAACCGGAGTCTGCGCCGCAGGTAATGATGAAATCGGCATCGGTCGCAATGCAGGAGGTGTTTCGTGCCATTGGGCGCCTGGCCGTCTCGCCGGCGACGGTGCTGATTACAGGTGAATCGGGCACGGGCAAGGAGTTGATTGCGCGTGCACTGCATACGCATAGTCCGCGTGCTGCAGGGCCATTTGTGGCCTTGAATGCGGCTGCCATTCCACGCGATTTGCTGGAGGCTGAATTATTCGGCCATGAAAAAGGCGCCTTTACCGGTGCGACCCAGTTGCGCCGCGGCCGGTTCGAAGAGGCCAATGGCGGCACACTTTTCCTTGATGAAATTGGTGACATGCCTTTTGAGTTGCAAACCCGCTTGTTGCGGGTACTGGCCGAGGGCAGCTTCTATCGCGTCGGCGGGTCTCAGGCGATCAAGGTTGATGTGCGTATTGTTGCCGCGACCCATCAGCCGCTTGAACAGCGCGTGGCTCAGGGCCAATTCCGTGAAGATCTTTTTCATCGGCTGAATGTTATTCGTTTGCGTTTGCCGCCATTGCGTGAGCGCAAGGAGGATATCCCCGCGCTGACCGAGTTATTTCTGGCCAATAGTGCTCAGGCCCTGGGTGTAAAGCCGCGACGTTTAACCGTGCAGGCAATGGAAACACTCAAGGCGTTTGATTATCCCGGCAATATCCGGCAATTGGAGAATTTCTGCCATTGGCTTACGGTGATGTCGTCGGGGCAGACCGTTGATATCAAGGATTTGCCGCCGGAAGTTTTGGGAGCCAAGGCCTCAAGCAGCACTGCAGAGCCGGCAGCGGCCAAACCATCGACGTCCGATGAGGTGCGCACCATCACGGTTTCAAGCAGCGAACAGGCCAATTGGGTCAGCTTGCTTGTGGAAACGGCCAGAAACAAGCTGGAGCGCAACGAGCCCGCTATTATGGCAACGTTAACGCGTGAATTTGAAAGCGCTTTATTGAAAACCGCTTTGCGTCATTGTCGCGATCGCAAGGCGGAAGCCGCTCAGCGCCTGGGGATCGGCCGCAACACCCTGACACGGAAATGCCAGGAGCTGGACGTACATACCGATATGTAGTGCGGGTCGATGGGCATTCGAACCGGACGCCCATCCCGATTAAGTATGGAAACAGCCGGCCTCAGGCTTTATTGCGCGTGTCGTGCTTCATTAAGCGTTCTTTTTCGCGGGCCCAGTCTTTATCGCGTGCCGTATCACGCTTATCGTGGTGCTTTTTGCCGCGTCCCAGGGCCATGTCCAGCTTGATGCGGCCATTTTTGTAATGCAGGTTCAAGGGTACAAGCGTATAGCCTCGTTGCTCGGTCTTGCCGATGAGCTTATTGATTTCCTCTGCTTTCAAGAGTAGCTTGCGGGTGCGGGTGGCGTTGGGATGGATGTGCGTTGACGCCGTTTTCAGCGGGCTGATATGCATGCCAATAACGAAAATTTCGCCGTCACGCACAATAACGTAACTTTCCTTAAGCTGTACTTGCCCGGCACGGATGGCTTTTACTTCCCATCCTTCCAGGACAAGACCGGCTTCAAAGCGGTCTTCAATGAAATAATCGTGCCGCGCCTTGCGGTTTTCAACAATGCTCATGTATAGGTAAAGCTATAAAAGGTAAAATTAACTTTACATTCTAGCGATTAAAAAGGTTCAATGCATACAGTTCAAAGATCAGTCCTGGTTCCTTACACGTGCGCCCAGATGTTTGACTTGGTCGCCGAAGTCGATAAATACCCCCAGTTCATGCCGTGGTGCGGTGGAGCGAGTGTCCAGTCGCGCGATGAACACGGCATGCAGGCGACGATTACCATCAGCTTCGCGGGTATTCGCCAATCATTCACGACGCGTAACGAACACGATTATCCTCGTCAAATTACGTTTAACCTGGTCGACGGCCCGTTCTCCGAGCTGACAGGAAAATGGGAGTTCGTGGAATTGTCCCCCGATGCCTGCAAGGTGGTCTATACCATGCAGTACGCGTTCGCGAACCGGGGTCTGGAGCGCGTTGTTGGTCCGGTTTTTAACCGTATCGCCAGCAGTTTTATCGACTCTTTCACCCAGCGTGCGCAAGCGTGCTATGACTAAATTGCCTGCGTCAGGCGCTACGCCTATTTACGTTGAACTGGTGTTTGCTCAACCGGGTGCCGTCTGGCAAAAAACGCTGAAAGTACCTGCGGGTACAACCGCGCGTCAGGCACTCGATCAAAGCGGTTTTGCCCAGGCGTACCCTGATAGCGCGGCGCTGATCAGCGCCATGGGCATTTTTGGGCAGCATTGCCAGGACGATTATGTTCTGCAGGAAGGCGATCGGCTGGAGTTATATCGGCCCTTGCAGTTTGATCCCAAGGAGTCACGTCGCAGGCGAGCCATGCATAAACAACGGGCTAAAAATGGAAGCAGTACTGTTTGAGCAGATAAGCGCCGCCGAAGGCAGCGAGATCGGCGTTATTGTATTGAATCAGCCCAAGTGGCTTAATGGGCTGTCGCTGGAAATGGCGCAGGCCATTACTGCCCAGTTGGCGGTTTGGCGCGACGATGAACGCGTGCGCGTTATTTTATTGCGCGGCCAGGGCGAGAAGGCGTTTTGCGCGGGTGGCGACCTACAGTCGTTTTATCGTCACATCCCTGAAGCCGGCAGGCCGATCTGGTCCTCTGAGTATCTGAAGACTTTTTTCCGGGATGAGTACATTCTCGACTATACGATTCATACTTACCCAAAACCGATAATATGCTGGGGTAATGGCTATGTCATGGGCGGCGGCGCCGGTTTGATGATGGGGTGCAGCCATCGGGTTGCCACCGAAACGACGCGTTTTGCGATGCCTGAAATCAGCATTGGTGTGGTGCCCGATGTCGGTGCAAGTTGGTTTTTGAACCGTATGCCTGAGTTTTTCGGACGGTTTCTTGCCATGACGGGTACCAGCATCAATGCGGCTGACACGATTTTTCTGGGTTTGACGCAATACGTTGCGGGCAGCGGGCAATGGGAACAGTTGGTGCGCGATCTTCAGGCCCAGGCCTGGCATACCCGTCGCGATGTGAACGATGCCTTGATCGATCGCATATTGCGCCGATCAACTCCCGAGTATCTTGTGCAGGGAGTAACCCAGCGCTGTGCCGATGCCATTCAGTCTGCATGCGGTGGACCCGACTTCATGTCGACGTATCGCAATATATTGCAATGGGAGTCGGCGGCCGATGAGTCACTCAGCCAGGCGGCTCAGCGGATGAAGGCGGGTTCTCCCGGTTCCGTGCGATTGGCGTTTGAATTGCTGAAGAAAGGGCGCTTCATGAGTTTGGCCGACGCATTCCGGCTGGAATACGTGGCGGCGCTCAATTGCGCGGGCAGCCCCGACTTGAAAGAAGGCATTCGAGCGCTTTTGATTGACAAGGATCGTTCGCCGTCCTGGACGCCCGCAACAATTGATGAAACAGGTTCGGGTTTCGTTGAGCGTTACTTACAGCCGCCATGGCCTGCCGGTGAAGGGCACCCGTTGAATTGCCTGTAAACAGGCTGGACGGGTGCGACGGAATGGTCCCTGGCCTTTCAGGATGAGACGTTGATTTGATAAGGCAAGCTTGCCAGCGTGATGGCCGGGCCGTCGGGCTCTCCCAGCCGGTATTGCGCCTGGGCCATTTCGGTCAGCTTTACTTCAAGCAGCAATTGCGCCTGTGTGTCGTCATGTGCCGCGTTTACAACGCGTCCTGCAGGCGATTCGGGATGCGCGGAATGCGCATTGAATATATCCTGCCCGGCCAGTGAGGCAATGTGCTCGGCGGGTACATTTGTTGTGCCACGGGCCATTCTGCGTTTGACCGTACCCCGATAGTGACTGCGCGCAACCACTTCCTGGCCGGGATAACACCCTTTGGTGAAGCTCACGCCGTTTATCAGGTCAAGATTCAGGGTTTGGGGAATAAAGGCTTCTTGAGTTGCCTGTTCAATCCAGGGCAGGCCGGCAAGAATGTCGTCTGTTTGCCATTGGCTCAGGGCGTTGTCATTGGCCTGCAACGAGGTTGCCTGGGCTTGCGCAGGAATAAACCAGTACCTTTGCACATCGGGCTGGTTTTTCGGAGCGGTAATACTGATGCCGCCCGGATGCGAAAAAACCTGATATGGCGCGGGAATATCGGGCAGGGCCGACAGGTTCAAGCCGTTGATTTCGGGCACCACCGCACCGGAAAGCGCATTGCCGTCGCCCAGTTTAAGACCGACTGCCTGGGCGGTTAAACGACGAATCTTGACTTTTGAGCGCAACACGAACATGGTCAACCGTTTGACCAGTGCGTCGGCAATATCGGCCTTTACCAGCGCCTGGAACACCGGCTCATTGTCGGGGGTGTCTGACATTCTCCAGAAAACAAGCGTTGCCAGTGTTCTGCCTTTCGGGTTGCAGTAAGCGGCCAACATGGCGGTATCGGCTGTGACGGCCATTACATCGTTACTTAGCTGCCCCTGAAGGAATGCCGGTGTATCGACACCCGAAAACTCCAGGATAGCCAAGTCGGAAAGTACGGTAGCGGAACTGACGGCGAGATTCATTATGGGCACACAAATAATAAGAAAACGAAGCACTTGACGCTTTATGATAGCGGTCTTTGTCTTGTGTTGCAGGACACCTTGCTGTGCTTGCGTACAATAACGCAGGTTATATAGCTTAAAGTGGCGCCATGTTGAAAATTATCAAGTCCTGGTTGCTTTGGTCGGCAAGCCTTCTGCTTGTGTTTACCGCCCTGGTTGCGGGCGCGGCCTGGTATTGGGTGACCTCGCCTGTCACCATGCTGGCTGATCCGGCAGATTATCGAATCGAGTCCGGCACCGGCGTGCGGGGCGTGGCTCGTGCCATGAGTGACGCCGGTATCCAGATGAATGAAGATCTATTTGTGATCATGGCCCGTTTGAGCGGCCGCGACGTCCTGATCAAGGCGGGTGCTTATGAGGCGACCTCGGGTGACTCGCCCTGGGTCTTGCTGGAGCGCATGGCCAATGGCGATATGACGCAAACACGTCTCACCCTGCTTGAGGGTTGGACATACAAACGTATTCGTGAAGCCCTGGCAGAACATCCCGACGTTCGTCAGACACTCAATGGGGTTGATGATGCACAATTGCTTGATCAGCTTGGGGCTGCGTATCCCAGCCCGGAAGGTCTTTTCTTTCCCGATACCTATGTTTTCACGCCGGGTACAACCGATTTTGATATTTTGCGACGCGCCTATGTTGCGCAGAAGTCCTTGCTTGATGAACTGTGGCCGCAACGCCAGGCTGAACTTGCGCTTAAAACCCCCTACGAAGCACTGATCATGGCGTCAATTATTGAAAAAGAGACCGGGCATGTCGCAGACCGCGACCGGGTAAGCGGTGTGTTTGCCAACCGGCTCAGGCTGGGCATGCCGTTGCAAACCGATCCCACGGTTATTTACGGCATGGGGGAAAAGTACCAGGGACGAATACGTAAACGGGATCTCACAACGGATACGCCCTGGAATACCTATACGCGAAATGGCTTGCCGCCCACGCCGATTGCAAGCAGCGGGCGTGCTGCCCTGGAGGCCGCTTTGAATCCCGAACAGCACAAGTATCTGTACTTTGTGTCCAGAGGCGATGGAACAAGCCAGTTTTCAGAGAATCTGCGCGAGCATAATCGCGCTGTTGCGAAATACATTCTGGGACGCGATTGAAAATGGCACAAAAAAAAGGCTTGTTTCTCACGCTCGAGGGGCTGGATGGCGCCGGTAAAAGTACACATGTTCCCTGGTTGGTCGAGGAACTTTCGCGGCGCAATGTCGATGTGTTGAACACGCGCGAACCCGGGGGTACGCCGTTAGGCGAACAATTGCGACAAATATTATTGCACCAACCCATGACACTCAAGGCCGAAACGCTGCTCATGTTCGCAGCTCGCGCCGAGCACGTTGAAACGGTCATCAGGCCCGCCTTGGACCAAGGGCGATGGGTATTGTGTGATCGCTTTACCGATGCCACGTTTGCTTACCAGGGAGGGGGACGTCAATTGGGTGGCGCGGCTGTGAACGTGCTTGAGTCATGGCTGCATCCCGACTTGCAACCCGATTGCACTTGGTTTTTCGACGTACCGTTGAATGTAGCTCGCGAGCGGTTGGCTCAATCACGAGACCTTGATCGTTTCGAGCAAGAAGGAGCGGATTTTTTTGAGCGCACGCGTGCGGCTTATCACCTTCGTGCCAGGGAGTTTCCCAATCGTGTCAAGGTCGTGGACAGCGCGCGCAGCATAGCCGATATTCAGGCTGAGCTGGTCGGGCAGGTTGATGATCTGCTAGTACGGTGGCGCTCGGCTTGAGGGACATGAATATGGAATTGCCACAATTCCTGCCTTGGCAAAAAGAGATGGCGCGTGCCTGGCTGACTGGGCGAAATCAATTTGCCCATGCCTGGCTCATTCACGGCCTGTCCGGCATTGGCAAGCAACAGTTTGCTTTGGCCGCAGCCGCTGCGCTGCTGTGCGAATCGCCTCAAGAGCAGATGGCGTGTGGTCGCTGCTCGGCCTGTCAGTGGGTTGCCGCGGGCAGTCACCCGGATTTGCGGCGTATACGCCCCGATGCAATTGCCGCCCTTGAAGGTGACGACACACAGGACGACGCAACGACACCCAAAAAATCGTTATCGCGTGAGATTCGCATTGAGCAGTTGCGCCAGTTGCATCATTGGTTCAATACAGCCACGCACCGCGGCGGTTTCAGGGTTGCAGTATTGTATCCAGCGGAATCGTTGAATATGATTTCTGCCAACGCCATACTCAAAGTGCTTGAGGAGCCGCCACAACATACCGTGTTTTTATTGGTGTCAGACACGCCGGATCGTTTGTTGCCGACTTTGATATCGCGGTGTCGCCGGCTTCCGTTGTCGGTACCATCGCCTCAAACGGCGCAGCAGTGGCTGGTACAACAGGGTATCGCCGAACCGCATAACTGGCTGGCCGCCGCAGGCGGCGCCCCTTTGAAAGCGCTGGCTTTGTCAGCAGAGTCGGATGCTGCGTGCCCGGTATGGCTAAGGTCGCTTGTAACGGCTCTGGCGCAAGATCAGGAAGCAGATACAGCGGGAGTGGCCGATGCGCTTGAAAAGCAGCCCGCCACTGTATGGGTTGATACCTTGCAACGCTGGTGGCTCGATTTGATGCTGGTCGCGCAGGGCGCTGCACCGCGTTATTATCCCGAGCTTGCCCCATTTACCGAACAAATTTCGTTGCGCGTAAGTCCGGTGAACCGGGCGGAACTGGCGCGCTGGCTGGTGCAGCAGAAAGCGGTGTCAACACACCCCTTGAGTGTCAAATTGTTTATTCAAACTGCGCTTCAGCGCGTGATTCTGGCTTGTCAGTCGTCGGGCTGATGCCTTGGCGTCAGGCGCGTTAGAATAAGACGTTTAAGTTCTGCCAAACGGATTGCCATTTATGTACGTTGATTCTCATTGCCATCTCGATTTTCCCGCCCTGTCGGAGAATCTTGACACCATTTTGGCCGATATGAAACGTAATCAGGTGAGCCATGCATTGGTTGTCAGCGTGAATTTGCCCGACTGGCCACGTTTAATTGAAATGGTTGCACCGCATCCGCAGCTTTTTGCTTCGGTGGGCGTCCATCCGGATTACGAGGACACACCCGAGCCAACGGTTGATGATCTGGTCGAACGTGCCGGCGCGAACAGCAAAGTGGTCGCAATCGGCGAAACCGGTCTTGATTACTTTCGTTTGAGTGAGCCCCTGGACTGGCAAAGGGAGCGGTTCCGTACCCATATTCGAGCTGCGCGCACCAGCAAGCTGCCACTCATTATTCATACCAGAGCCTCGCGTGAAGACACATTGCGTATTATGCGCGAGGAGGGGGCTGCCGAATGCGGCGGCGTGATGCATTGTTTTACCGAGTCGCTGGAAATGGCACGTGCGGCAATCGACATGAATTTTTATATTTCCTTGTCGGGTATCGTGACGTTCAAGAAGGCCCAGGAGCTGCAGGATCTGGCCAAAGTTCTGCCGCTTGACCGTTTGCTGATAGAAACCGACTCTCCCTATCTTGCGCCGGTTCCTCATCGCGGGAAAACCAACGACCCTTCCAAGGTCATTCATGTCGCGGAAAAAATAGCTGAGCTCAAAGGCATACCCGTAGCACAAGTGGCTCAACAATCCACCGAGAATTTTTTCCGCTTGTTCGGAAAAATCCCCCGTCCAGCGGAGTTGGCGCATGTTTAAATTCAAACCGTCCGGCTATTTGCGTTTGATCGCGAGCGTTGCATTTGCAAGTTCGGTACTGACCGGCCCGATCGCCAGCGCGGCCTCGACCAACTGGTGGATCGATATTACCAATGACCGGGTTGAGGCAGTGAAAACAGAGTTGGCGCTTGGTGAGGATCCCAATGTGCGCAACGAGAAAGGCCAGCCGGCCATCATGCAGGCCATTCAGGATCAGGCCTGGGGTGTTTATGATTTATTGGCCCGCCATCGCGATCTGGATCCGAACATAACCAACAATTACGATGAAACCCCGTTGATGTATCTGGCCATTGTGGGTGACACCAAGCGGGCACGCGCCCTGATTGAGCGCGGTGCCAAGGTCAGTCGTCTGGGCTGGACGCCACTGCATTATGCGGCCTCAAAAGGCAATGTTGAAATGGTGAATATGCTGATTCAGTCGGGTGCTATTGTCGATGCTCCCGCACCAGACGGCACGACGCCACTGATGATGGCCGCGTTTTCGGGTGATGATGCAACCGTGCGGGCGGTTTTGGCGGCGGGTGCCGAGCCAACAACCCAAAACCTGCAAAAGCTGGATGCAGCCGATTGGGCGCGCAACAAGGAATTTACTTCGTTGGCTGATCGGCTTGAGGATTTGATTCAGCAAACGCTGGCCCAGCGGGGTTCAGGCTCGAGCCAGTCCGCGCCTGTCCGGGCTACCGCGACACGATCGGCCAACACCGACAGAATGGGGGCTGCTGCGACCGGTGGGGCGCAGGGCACGACCTCTGCCGGGGCAACCCTGGAACCCTCCGACCCGCAAGCACAGGCCGAAGGCTCCTCTTCACGTTATTTCGACCTCGACCGCTTCGAGCGGGACGACAATCAGTTCTGATTGCCGCAACAGGGTCGTGGCCAGGTTATTGCTGGCCAGGATTTTGTTCTTGCTCTTGTTCTTGCTGGGCTGCAATTTCAGCGTGCACCTGTTCCATATCCACGCTTTTAACCTGAGTCAGCAGTTCCTCTAGCTGGCTGGCCGAAAGCGCGCCTGCCTGGTTATATAGCAGCACTTGTTCACGGAAAACCATCAGGGTGGGAATGGAGCGAATGCCCAATGCGCCGGCCAGCTCTTCTTCGTCTTCTGTATTCACTTTGGCGAATGTGACATCGCTGTGATCTTCAGACGCTTTGTCGAAAATAGGTGAAAAAGTCTTGCAAGGCCCGCACCACGGCGCCCAGAAATCAACAACAAGTGGTTTGCTGTCGAGAACGGCGTCTTGAAAGTTGTCTTTGGTGAGTTCTATTGTGCTCATGGGACTCCTGAAATAAAAAAGCGGCTATTTAAGCCGCTTGTGAAAAATGGGTGTCTTACGCTTTACCAGTGTACTGGTTTGTTGGTGTTAATGCATCTTTGGTTTGTATCAATGTGCGCCAAAAAAGGCGTATTTGATCACAAACAGGATGGCGACAATGAGTGTTGCCATATGGATCTGGTTGAAACGGCCGCTTAGCACTTTCAAGGCAACGTAACTGATGAACCCGAATGCCAGACCATTTGCAATGGAGTAAGTGAACGGCATGGCAATGGCTGTCAGCGCAGCCGGGGTGGCTTCAGTGGCGTCGTCCCATTGAACGTCGGCAACTTCACGCAGCATCAGGCCGGCTACATACAGTAGTGCGGGTGCCGTGGCATACGCGGGGACTGAACCTGCAAGTGGCGCAAGAAACAAGGCCAACAGGAACAGAATGCCGATAGTCAGTGCGGTAAGCCCTGTGCGCCCGCCGGCTTGTACACCCGATGTGCTTTCAATGTAAGCCGTGGTGCTGCTGGTACCCAGGAACGAACCGGCCACAATGGCGGTACTGTCGGCCATCAGGGCACGACCCAGGCGGTTGGGTTTGCCTTCCGGCATCAGGTTGGCACGCTTGGCTACACCAATCATGGTGCCGGTAGCGTCGAAAACCTCAACAAGCACGAGAACCAGAATGACGTGTACAAACCCAAACTGAAGTGCACCCATGATGTCGAGCTGGAACAAGGTGGGCGCCAGGCTGGGGGGCATGTCGAAAATGCCGCCAAATTGGGTGTAACCCATGATGATCGACAGGATGGTGATGACCAGGATACCGATCAGGATGGCGCCGCGTACCTTGAGGGCATCGAGTGCGCCAATAATGAAAAGCCCCAGAATCGCGAACAATGCCGGCGGCGAGGTCAGGTCTCCGAGCGCGACGAGTGTGGCGTCGCTGCCTACCACAATACCGGCGCTCTTGAGCGCAATCAGCCCCAGAAACAAGCCAATACCGGCAACAATGCCTGATCGCAGTGACTTGGGGATCCCTTCGATAATCCAGGTGCGTACACCTGTTACGGTGAGAATGACAAAAATGATGCCGGAGATAAATACGGCCCCCAGCGCCTCTTGCCACGTGTAGCCCATGGCGCCCACGACGGTGAAGGCGAAAAACGCGTTCAAGCCCATCCCGGGGGCCATCCCAATAGGCCAGTTGGCCAGGAAGGCCATAATGAGGGAGCCCAGTGCCGCTGCCAGGCAGGTTGCAACAAACACCGCGCCGGCGTCCATGCCCGTTGTGGACAGGATTTGCGGGTTGACGAAAATAATGTATGCCATTGTCAGGAACGTTGTCACCCCGGCTAAAATCTCCGTTCGGACATTGGTCCCGTGTTCACGCAGCTTGAATAAACTTTCTAGCATGCAAAAGCCCCCCCTTTATTAGTGTTAGGCAAAAACAATTCCGTTTAACCATAAAATAATGCGACGTTGCAATTCTAAGCTTTAATTGTTCTGATTTGTAGCTGTTTGTAGCCGTAATAACCCCAAGTTGTACACTGCGATCGATGATAGTAATCGGATATGAAAGTTCTTGTGATGAAACCGGCGTGGCGTTGGTGTGTTCCCGACGCGGCCTGCTTGCGCACGCCTTGCACAGCCAGGTTGCCATGCATAGCGAATACGGGGGGGTGGTTCCGGAATTGGCTTCCCGGGATCACATACAGCGTATTGTTCCGCTGACAGACACGGTGCTGCACGATGCCGGCCTGTCGTTGGGCGATGTTCAGGCTGTTGCCTATACCGCCGGCCCTGGTCTGGCTGGTGCCTTGCTGGTTGGTGCATCGGTGGCACGTTCAATAGCGTGGGCACTTGGCTTGCCGGCAGTGCCGGTCCATCACCTTGAGGGCCACTTGCTGTCTCCCCGGCTCGCCGACCCGGCGCCCGAGTTTCCTTTCGTGGCATTACTGGTTTCGGGCGGCCATACCCAGTTGATGCGGGTAGAAGGCGTCGGCCGGTACGAGATGTTGGGTGAAACCCTTGATGACGCGGCCGGCGAAGCGTTCGACAAGTCGGCCAAACTTATGGGACTGGGTTATCCGGGCGGACCAGCCTTATCGCGGTTGGCCCAGGAGGGCGACAGCAAGGTTTATGCACTGCCAAGGCCCATGCTGCACAGTGGCGATCTTGACTTCAGTTTCAGTGGTTTGAAAACAGCGGTGCTGACACAAATGAAGAAGCTTGAATCGGCGGCAGGCACGGGTGCTGCGACGCATCAGCAGAAGGCCGATCTTGCGGCCGCGACACAAGCTGCCATTGTGGATGTTCTGGCGGCCAAAGCGATACGAGCCATGGATCAAACGGGTATGAAGCGTCTGGTGGTGGCCGGTGGGGTAGGGGCCAATCTTCGTTTGCGAGAACATCTGCAAAAAGCGATGCAAAGGCGCGGTGCACGGGTTTTCTTTCCACCATTGGCGTTGTGTACCGATAATGGCGCCATGATTGCCTATGCAGCTTCGCAGCGTATTGAAGCCGGCCTTGCCGATTTAAACGTGGGTGATCATGCGTTTACGGTGCGTCCGCGCTGGCCATTGCAGGAGTTGTGACTCAGGGTTTTGTTTTGTTGCCGGTTGTTTTGGATTTGCCGATTTTAGGCTCGGTTCCTTTTATCAACCGGGTAATGTTGGCACTATGACGATAACAAAGCATGACTGCGATGATAATCAGGACAAACGTCGTGCTGCCTTGCAAGCGCCACGCGATATCGGCGCCGAACAAATAATAAAGCGGAGCGAAAATGGCGGCCATGACCGCTGCCAAAGAAGAGTAGCGGCTTGCATAGGCCACAATCAGCCAGGTGGCGAGCGTGGCCAGTGCAACAAACGGTTCAAGTCCGGCCAGAACCCCCAACGCGGTCGCGACACCCTTCCCGCCCTTGAAGTTCAGAAATACCGGAAATAAATGGCCAAGAAATGCCGCCAGGGCGGCTGCGGCGACCAGCGCAGCACCCAGACCGAATTCCGATGCGATTAACGTGGCCAGAAAGACAGCCAGCCAGCCTTTGAAGGTATCTCCCACCAGCGTCAGAATGGCCGCTTTTTTATTTCCTGTGCGCAAGACATTGGTGGCGCCGGGGTTGCCTGATCCGAACGTGCGCGGGTCTTTCAGACCCATCGTGCGGCTGACCACAACGGCAAAAGAAACCGAACCAATCAAATAGGCGGCCAGAATAACAATGAGACTGATCAGGATGGAGGATGCGAAGGCCATTAAGGATGTTCCTTTGTCACAATTGCAACGCATTCTACCTTGACTCTGTTTCATCAGCCAAAGTCAGATCAAGCAGGTACAATTAGCAACGTTTTCTTAAGTACTGAGATGGAATGCAAATGCGGATACTGGTGTCAAACGACGATGGTTACAATGCCCTCGGAATCGAAGCGTTGGCCAAAGCCCTGCATGGCCTGGGCGAGCTAACTGTCGTTGCGCCGGAAACAAACTGCAGCGGTTCTTCCAATTCCCTGACATTGAATCGGCCTTTATCGGTGCGTCTGGCGCCGAATGGTTATTTTTTCATCAATGGTACGCCATCCGACTGTGTTCACATTGCCTTGACGGGATTGCTTGATTTCCGTCCCGATCTGGTCGTTTCCGGCATTAATAATGGCGCAAATCTGGGCGACGACACGTTGTATTCGGGCACTGTTGCTGCGGCAACCGAGGGCTATTTATTCGGTATTCCCGCCATTGCTTTTTCGTTGGCAAAAAGGGGTTGGGAGCATTTGGAAACAGCGGCCCAGGTGGCGCGTCAGATCGTTGCTCATCACGTTGAGCGGCCCATCGACAGCAAGATATTACTGAACGTCAATATTCCTGCTGTACCTTACGATGCGCTTGATGGCATTCATGTGACTCGCCTGGGCAAGCGTCACCCATCCGAGCCCGTGGTTAAAACCACCACGCCCTACGGGGATCCCGTTTACTGGATCGGGCCAGTGGGGAATGTATCTGATGCCGCATCAGACACCGATTTCGGTGCGATTGAGCACAATCGTGTCTCGGTCACGCCTTTGCGTCTTGATCTTACCTACCATGAACAACTTGATGCCGTGAAGGGGTGGGCAAAGCCGTTATGCGTAAACCGGTAAATTCTTTCCCTTTCGCCACGGGAACGACCAACCGGTTCGGTCGTTCCAGAATTGGTCACGGGCTCACCACGCGCAACAGTAATACGCGTATCAGCCCGCCAGGCATGGGGCCGCGTTCCACGACCCCCGCCGCCTCCTGGGTGCCATCAGAGGGAATCGGTACGTTGGGGCAGGGTAATCTGGGTCTGAATTCCGAGCGTTTGAGAGCCCAAATGGTTGAGCGGGTTCGGGAGCAGGGCATTACCGACCAAAGGGTACTGAATGCCATGATGGCTGTATCCCGTCATTATTTTGTCGATCAGGGCCTGGCGAGCAGAGCTTACGAAGATGCGGCATTGCCAATCGGTTTTGGGCAAACGATTTCCCAGCCTTGGGTCGTGGCGCGCATGATTTCCGTTGTTTGCGAGGAATCGCTGCCTAAACGGGTACTGGAGGTTGGGGCCGGCTGTGGCTATCAGGCGGCCGTGCTTGCTCAAATTGTGCCTGAGGTTTATGCCATTGAACGTATTCGCGGTTTGTACGACCTTGCGCGCGAACACCTGCGAACGCTAAAGTTGAATACCCGGGTAAGGCTTTCATTCGGTGATGGTATGCTTGGCCTGCCCAGGGCCGCTCCTTTCGATGCTATTGTTGTGGCGGCGGCCGGTCTGCACATTCCGCAAACTTTATTGGAACAATTGTCTGTGGGCGGCCGGTTAATTGCGCCCGAGGGTACGTCGGCGCAGCGTTTAGTACTTATTCAGCGCACCGGCACCACAAGTTGGCGCCGTCAGGAATTGGAATCGGTTCGTTTCGTTCCCCTTCGTTCGGGAACTCAGTTGTAGGAGATGATTTATGGTTGCAAGAACGTCCCGACTCGCGGCATTCTTGTCTGAGTCGCAGTTTTCTGCGCGTTTGCCACGCCTCGTGGTGATGGCTGTCGTGTCGATGGCTGTATTGGCCGGTTGCGCTTCAAGGCAGACACAGGCGCCTGTTGCCGATATGTCCAGTGGCTCTGCCTCCGTACCCTCCACCGGGCTTTATGTGGTCAAGCCCGGGGACACCCTGTACAAAATTTCGCAAATGCACAACGTTGATGTCAGCACATTGGTGCAACTCAACAATATTACCGACCCCGGTCAATTACGTGTGGGGCAAACGCTGCGTTTGCATGGCGATGCGCCGCAAGTGGCTGCAAGTTCGGGTATGAAGTCCGACACCGGGGCAGCGGCAGGTCCGGCCAAAGTCACCGAGCCGGCCAAGCCATCGCGGGCTGGTGATGCAAAGTTGGTTTCCTGGGGCTGGCCGGCTGAAGGCAAGGTCATTCAAGGCTTTAGCGCCAATACAAAAGGGGTTGATATTGGCGGAAAAGTCGGCGATCCGGTTGTTGCTGCGGCATCAGGCAAAGTCATGTATGCCGGAAATGGTGTTCGGGGCCTGGGCAATTTGGTCCTCATCGGGCACAGTAACAGCTTTATTACTGCATACGCCCACAATGAGAAGCTGCTGGTTAAAACCGGGCAGGAAGTCAAGAAAGGTGATCGCATTGCATTAATGGGCCAAACCGATACCACCAGTCCGCGCCTGCATTTTGAAATCCGGCGCAGTGGTACACCCGTGAACCCGCTGGCTTATCTCCCCGAACGTTAAACGGGCGGTGTGCTTATGATTCCTACGCTGGTTTTCGATCTTGAAACCATCCCCGATGCCCATGGATTAAGGCAACTGAATGATTGGCCCGACACGCTAAGCGATGTCGAGGTCATCGAAAGGGCGCTGCAGGAAAGACAAGCATCGCATGGTACCGACTTCCTGCCCTTGCATTTGCACAAGGTCGTGGTCGTTGGATGCGTTTTTCGCGACGCGCAGGGCTTTCGCGTGAAGACACTGGGCCAGCCGGAAGATCCGGAAACCACACTGATTACCGGCTTCTTCAAGACGATCGAGCGATACACACCCCGGCTGGTCAGTTGGAATGGCTCGGGATTTGATCTTCCCGTGTTGCATTACCGCAGTCTTATTCACGGGGTGCCCGCGCCGCGCTATTGGGATACCGGTGAAGAAGACCGCGACTTCAAATTCAACAATTACATCAGTCGCTACCATAACCGCCATATCGATTTAATGGACTTGCTGGCCAAATATAATGGTCGGGCAAATGCACCCATGGATGACCTGGCAAAGTTATGTGGTTTCCCGGGTAAATTGGGAATGGACGGCAGCCAGGTGTGGCGGGCCTGGTCCGAAGGACGTCAAGACGAAGTTCGTGCCTATTGTGAAACCGATGTCGTGAATACGTGGTTGTTATTCTGCAGGTTTCGCCTGTTACGTGGTGAGCTTGATGCACAGTCGTACCAGCAGGAAATAGAGTTGGTACGTGAAACGCTGGCTACCTTGAGCGGCGGGCACTGGGCTGAGTATTTAAAAGCCTGGGGTTAGTGCCTGGCTTCGAAACGCGTTGAAACGAAAGTGCGTGTTTACGCAACAAGTTTGAAATGACTTTACGCGCATGATGAAGGCTCTTATCAATTGGAAGGAGCAGCATCATGTCAGGCAAAAAATCACGTCTTGCTTATTCTCTGGCCGCAATGGCGGCTTTGGTTGCCCTGCAGGCACCGGTAGCAATGGCCGCGCAAAGCGATCAGGCCACAACGCAGGTTAACCGTGCAGAACATGACGGCAGACACGGTAAAAGCGAGCACAAACGTCATTCGCGTGCGCATCAGCGTGATGTTGCGTTCATGATTCCCGGCTACGGCCCAATTGGGCAAAAAACACTCGACGCTCTAAAACTGACCGACTCACAGAAGCAGAAAGTTGATGCGGCACGGGCCGAGCAAAAGGCGCTGCGAGACGCCCATAGAAACAATATGAAATCGAATATGAAAGCGCGTGCGGCGCAACTGGAAGAAGGCACGATTGAACCGCGTGAGGCATTACAGGCAATGCAGGCAGCACATCAGGAAATGTCGCAGCGTCGCAACAATGTCGCTCATAAGTGGCTTGATGCCTGGGAAGCCCTTGATGCCGGCCAGCAAGAGATGTTAACCAAGGCATTGGCCGATCGATATGCGCACCGGAAAGACAAAATGCAAGGTCATTCAGCATCCTGATTCGACTTAGCCGCGTTAGGGTGTCAAAATTCGGTCCTTGCCGGTTTTGTGTGCCCTAACGTTTATGTCTGAAGAAATATTATCAATTGAATCGCTCGATCTCGAAGCCCGCGGTGTTGCGCGTCGCGAGGGCAAAGTTGTTTTTGTTCAAGGGGCTTTGCCGGGTGAGCGGGTACAAGCAAGCATTGTGCGTCGCAAACCGTCGTTCGACGTTGCCCATACCGAAAAGGTCCTGCAGGCCTCATCTCAACGCGTGACACCGCGTTGCCCGAACTATGGTGTCTGTGGCGGCTGCGCAATGCAGCATCTTGATGCTGCAGCCCAGGTTGCAATCAAGCAAAGGGCTCTTGAAGACGCGTTGTGGCATATCGGACGGGTGCGTCCGGCACGGATGTTAACGCCGATGCATGGGCCGACCTGGGAATACCGCTATCGAGCCCGCTGGTCGGTTCGCTACGTGCAGAAGAAAGGCGGCGTACTCGTTGGCTTTCGAGAAAAGAAGGGGGCTTATGTGGCGGATATGCACGAGTGCCATGTGTTACCCAGGCACGTTTCCAACCTCATTACGCCCCTGCGTGAGCTGATCGGTACGCTTTCTATTCCCCGCAGTATCCCTCAAATAGAAGTGGCCGTGGGCGAGGATACGGTTGTTCTGCTCATGCGTCACATGGAGTCGTTAAGTGAGCAAGACCTGCGCCTGCTGACACAGTTTTCTGATACGCACAACGTAAGCTGGTGGTTGCAACCCAAGGGCCCTGATACGGTTCATCCTCTTAAACCGGAAGATGCCGATTGCCTGGCGTACAGCTTGCCGGAATTTGGCGTGCGAATGAGGTTCAGGCCAACAGACTTCACACAGGTTAATGACGCGATTAACCGCGCTTTGGTCTCCCGGGCTTTGTCGTTGCTGGATATTGCGCCGGAACATCGCGTGCTTGATTTGTTTTGCGGATTGGGCAATTTCACTTTGCCGCTGGCAACACGGGTGACCGCCGTGGTGGGTGTTGAGGGGAGCCAGACCCTGGTTGCCCGTGCCAATGCGGCCGCCCGAGAGCATGCCCTGGAGGACAAGACTCAGTTTTCGGTTCAGAATCTTTTCGAAGTCGATTCCGGCTGGCTGGAAGCCCTGGGTCACTTTGATCGCTGGCTGATTGATCCGCCACGTGATGGCGCTGAGGCAGTGGTGCAATCGCTTGCCTGTCTTGAAGCGCGTTTTCGACCGGACAGAATCGTTTATGTTTCGTGTAATCCCGCCACGCTGGCGCGTGACGCGGGGATTTTGGTGCGTGAAGCCGGTTACAGGTTGGCGTCGGCTGGCGCAATCAATATGTTTCCCCACACGAGTCACGTTGAGTCGATTGCGGTTTTCCAGCGTGAGGCGACGCCCTTGGCTGATTGAACGGACAGGTGATCTGCCGGAACTCGTGCCGGTTAAACGAAACCGGCACGATTTTCTAGTTTTGCTTTTCCTGCAAAATCAGGTTGGCTTCCTGACGGACACGTTCCGGGGCCGTGCCGCCGATATGATTGCGTGCGGCCACAGATCCTTCCAACGTGAGTACGCCGAATATGTCGTCCTCGATGGAAGGGTGGAACGATTGCAATTGTTCCAGTGTCAGGTCGGCCAAATCACAGTTTTGCTCTTCACAGGTACGCACAGCCAGCGCAACGGTTTCATGTGCGTCACGGAAGGGCAGGCCTTTTTTCACCAGGTAGTCGGCCAGGTCGGTGGCGGTTGCGAAACCTTGCAGCGCGGCGGCGCGCATGGCGTCGGCTTTTACGGTAATGCCGTTAACCATGTCTGCGAAAATGGTCAAGGTATCGCGTATGGTGTCGGCAGCATCGTATAACCCTTCCTTATCTTCCTGGTTATCTTTGTTGTAGGCCAGGGGCTGGGCTTTCATCAGTGTAAGCAGCGCGATCAGATGTCCGTTCACGCGCCCGGTTTTGCCACGTGCCAGTTCCGGGACGTCGGGGTTTTTTTTCTGCGGCATGATGGAGCTGCCGGTGCAAAAGCGATCGGCCAGTTGAATGAATCCTATGCGCGGGCTCATCCAGATGACCAGCTCTTCCGACAGGCGCGACACATGCACCATGATCAGCGCAGCGGCTGCGCAAAATTCAATGGCAAAATCGCGGTCTGAAACGGCATCAAGGGAATTGCGGCAAACGGAGTCAAAGCCCAGTGTGCGGGCAACCCGTTCGCGGTCGATGGGGTACGACGTGCCTGCCAGGGCGGCAGCGCCCAGGGGCAGGCAGTTCACTCTTTTGCGGCAGTCTTGCAGCCGTTCTGCGTCGCGGGCGAACATTTCGGCGTAGGCCAGCAGGTGGTGCCCGAATGTAACGGGCTGGGCAACCTGCAGGTGTGTGAAGCCGGGTAGAATTGTGTCGGCATGGCTAAGAGCGAGTGTGGCAAGGTTGTGACGCAACTGGTGCAAAAGTACCAGCGACGTATCTATTTCCTGGCGCAGCCACAAGCGGATATCGGTAGCGACCTGATCGTTGCGCGAGCGGCCGGTATGCAACCGTTTTCCGGCATCGCCAATGAGTTCCACGAGCCGCTTTTCAATGTTCAGGTGTACGTCTTCAAGGTCGATGGACCACTGAAACTCACCTTCCTGAATTTCCTGCAGGATTTGCTGCATGCCACGTTGGATCGCCTGCAGGTCGTCCTGACTGATCAGGTCAATTGAGGCCAGCATTTCGGCATGGGCCAGCGAGCCCTGTATATCGACTTGCGCCATGCGTTGATCAAAGCCTACGGAGGCGGTGTATCGTTTTACAAGATCCGAGACAGGTTCGGAAAAACGGGCGGACCAGGCCTGGCTTTTATTGGCAAACTGGTCTTGGGGCGGAGTAGAAGCATTTTTTGACATAGTGCGCAATTATAAGGTGAGCGTGCGATAATTTTACCCAGAGACACTTTATTCTTACCGGAGCATCGCTTTATGAAGCTGATTACGGCCATTATTAAACCGTTCAAACTCGATGAAGTACGCGAGGCGCTCGCCGAAATTGGCGTCAGCGGCCTGACGGTTGCCGAAGTAAAAGGGTTTGGGCGTCAGAAGGGGCATACCGAACTGTACCGCGGCGCCGAATATGTTGTTGACTTCCTGCCTAAGATTCGCATCGACGTGGTGCTGCCTGCCACCATGGTCGATGAGGCCGTCGAGGCCATTATCAAAGCGGCGCACACGGGCAAGATCGGCGATGGCAAGATTTTTGTCATGCCCGTCGAACAGGCTATTCGCATTCGAACCGGTGAAAGCGGCACGGAAGCGCTTTAAGGCTGTTGCCCCAATCGCACGCTTGCGGTTAAGTTGTAGAAAAGGAGCACAAATGAAATCAGCATCGTTGGCTTTGGCATTTACTGTTTTTGTGACCGGCATGGCGGCGGCGCAAGCTGAAAGTCGTCTGGATCGAATCAAATCCGATCAGCAGATCACGCTGGGTTATCGCGAGTCTTCGATTCCTTTTTCCTATCTCGATGGCGACCAGCAGCCGGTTGGTTATTCCATGGATATTTGCCGGGGAATTGTTGAGGCAGTCAAGAAGGAGCTGAAACTGGATAATTTGAATGTCCGTGAGATCCCGGTTACTTCCTCTACACGGATTCCGCTGGTTGCCAATGGAACGGTCGACCTGACCTGTGGTTCGGCGACGAACAACGCACAACGTCAGGAGCAGGTTAGTTTCGCGCCAACGACATTTGTTACGGCAACCCGCTTTGCGGCACTTAAGTCGTCTGATGTAAACGGGCTTGAAGACCTCAAGGGCAAGACAGTGGTCTCGACTGCCGGTACCAGCAATCTTCGCTGGCTTACCCAGGCCAATGCCGAACAGGAGCTGGGGTTGAGGATTATTCCGGCCAAAGACCATTCCGAGGCGTTTCTGACGGTGAACAGTGGCCGGGCTGCCGCCTTTTTCATGGATGACATTCTGCTGGCCGGGTTGGTGGCCAATTCACGCAACGCCGACGACTGGATGATCAGTTCGAAAGCCTACACAACCGAACCCTACGGCATTATTCTGCCCAAGAACGATGACCGGTTTAAACAGGTTGTCGATGATGCCGTAATTGCCATGATGAAAGACGGGCGCCTGGAACAAATGTATAACCAATGGTTCATGCAGCCCATTCCACCCCGTGATATCAACCTGAATTGGCCCATGACCGATGCCTTTAAAAAGGTTGTTGCCAACCCCACCGATTCGCCTGATCCTGCCGCGTATCAATAAGCCGGCCGGCCAGGAAAAATGTCTGCATGAACTATAACTGGAATTGGTCGGTTTTTTGGGATTTGTCGCCTGGCGGCAGTGGCACGTACATGGACACCCTGATCCAGGGGCTGTATTGGACGCTGGCGGTGTCGTTGGCCGCCTGGGTGCTGGCGCTGGTGCTGGGCGTGGTTGTTGGCGTTTTCAACACCAGCGGTCATCGTGGGGTCGAGCGGTTGTGTCGCGGTTACGTTGAACTGTTTCGCAATGTGCCGCTGTTGGTCCAGATGTTCCTCTGGTACTTTGTCGTTCCCGAGGTGCTGCCCGAGGCCTGGGGCAACTACATTAAGACAGCCGATCCGGTGATCAGCACCTTCTGGACCGCAGTGGTTTGCTTGGGATTGTTTACGTCGTCTCGCATTGCCGAGCAGGTGCGGGCGGGTGTCCAGTCGTTGCCGCGCGGGCAAACGATGGCAGCGACCGCACTCGGGCTCAGGAAAGCGCAAGTATATCGTTATGTGTTGCTTCCCATTACAGGGCGCATGATTCTGCCGCCGCTAACCTCGGAAGCCTTGAATCTGATCAAGAACTCGTCGGTTGCGTTTACCATCGGCTTGCTTGAAATTACTGGTGCCGCACGTTCCATGCAGGAATTCAGTTTTCAGATTTTCGAAGCTTTTGCCGCCGCAACGGTTCTGTATGTGGTCATTAATATTGTCGTCGTGATTCTGATGCGCTGGGTCGAAAAACTGGCCCGGGTTCCCGGTTTCATGGGTGCAGCGAAATAAAGGCGGACCATGCAGGGATTTGATTTCCAGATTATTCTCGATTCATTGCCGTATCTGCTTGGCGTTGGAATGGTTTTCACGCTGAAGCTGACGGTGCTGGCGACCGTGTTTGCGTTAATCCTGGGAACCTTGCTGGCAATGATGCGGTTGTCGTCGAACCGCCTTGTTTCAGGCGTGGCCGGCAGCTATGTGAACTTTCTGCGGGCGCTTCCGCTGATCCTCATCATTTTCTGGTTTTATTTCCTGGTTCCTTATATTGTGGGCTGGTTCACCGGAGCGGGGCGTCCGGTTCCCGTGGGAGGATTTACCTCGGCGCTCATTACTTTTACTTTGTTTGAGGCTGCCTATTTCTGCGAGATCATGCGTGCCGGGATTCAATCGATACCGCGTGGCCAGGTCGAGGCAGGTTATGCATTGGGGCTTAATTATCTGGGCGTGATGCGCCAAATTGTGTTGCCGCAAGCTTTTCGCAATATGGCGCCCGTATTGTTAACCCAGGTCATTGTGTTGTTCCAGGACACCTCACTGGTTTATGTTTTGTCTTTAACCGACTTTCTTGGTGCTGCGAACATCGTGGCGCAGCGCGATGGGCGCCTTGTGGAAATGTTTGTATTCGCGGCTGTGGTGTATTTTGTTATCTCCTACCTGGCCTCGAGGCTGGTGCGGATGTTGCAGGCGCGTACGGCCATCGTGCGCTAGAGGAGTGCAGGTTTCATGATTGAATTTAAAAATGTCAGCAAGTGGTATGGTGATTTTCAGGTTCTGAAAAACTGCACGACTTCCGTTGCAAAAGGTGAGGTGGTCGTGGTTTGCGGGCCGTCGGGGTCGGGGAAATCGACCCTGATCAAAACGGCAAATGCCTTGGAGCCCTTTCAAGAGGGGGATATCCAGGTTGATGGCGTGTCGGTTGGCGCGCCAGGGACGAACTTGCCTGCATTGCGCGCTAAAATCGGGATGGTATTCCAGCACTTCGAGCTCTTTCCGCATTTGTCGGTGTTGCGCAATCTGACCCTGGCGCAGGTTAAAGTGTTGAAACGTTCCGAGACACAGGCAAGGGAGCGTGCGCGCGAGCTTTTACTGCGGGTCGGGCTCGAAGAGCACATCGACAAGTTCCCCGGACAGTTGTCAGGTGGGCAGCAGCAGCGCGTTGCCATTGCTCGTGCGCTGGCAATGGATCCGATCGCCATGCTGTTCGATGAACCGACATCGGCATTGGATCCTGAAATGGTCAACGAGGTACTCGATGTCATGGTGGACTTGGCGCGCGAGGGCATGACCATGATGGTCGTAACCCATGAAATGGGATTTGCGCGCAAGGTTGCCGACCGCGTTGTGTTTATGGACCAGGGCCAAATTGTTGAAGACTGCACCAAAGAGGCGTTCTTCGGTCAGCCCGAGGCGCTTTCCGAACGAGCCAAGCATTTTCTATCTAAAATTCTTGCTCACTGATTTTTTCCGGCGTTGTGCCTCTTAGGGGCCATAGCGTTGGTTTTTCCGGCTTGATATAAACATGGCAAAACCTTCTTTAAAGCATGCGGATGAAAAAGTCCGTATTTCCAAACTCATGGCGCAACGCGGTTTGTGCTCGCGCCGCGAGGCAGACGCCTACATCGAGCGCGGCTGGGTACGCGTAGATGGCCAGGTGGTCTCGGAGCTGGGCAGTAAAGCCTATCCGAATCAAACCATTACCCTGGCTCGTCAGGCACAGCAGCGCCAAACGGCGCGCGTCACGATTCTGCTTAACAAGCCCGTGGGTTATGTATCGGGTCAGGCCGAAGGGGGTTATCGGCCCGCGATTACCTTGATTAATGAGCATACTCAATATCAACGCGGCAAGTCGCGTATTCGTTTCGAGCGCGAACATTTACGAGGACTGGCGCCGGCAGGGCGGCTTGATATCGACTCGCAGGGCTTGTTGGTTCTAACGCAAGACGGGCGGGTTGCCCGCCAGCTGATTGATGAACACTCCGATATTGAAAAAGAATATCTTGTGCGGGTGTCGGGACGCCTGGCCAATGGCGGCCTGAACCTGCTCAATCACGGCTTGAGTCTGGATGGTCAGCCCTTGAAGCCGGCGCAGGTTAGCTGGATCAACGACGATCAGTTGCGGTTTGTGTTGCGTGAAGGCAAAAAACGTCAGATACGCCGGATGTGTGACATGGTTGGCCTGAAAGTGGTGGGGCTCAAGCGTGTTCGCATGGGGCGTATCGTGCTGGGCGACCTGCCGCAAGGGCAATGGCGTTATTTACCCGATGGTGAGCGTTTTTGAGCGCCCTTTGATGGCTGTTTTTGAGCCTCGTACGATCGAAGGGTGAAAGTGGCGAACTTGTCCTGCCCCAGTGTTTCGGATAACCAGGGCATTGTGCTCTTCAGTGTTTTCGGGAGTGTCCAGGGAGGATTCACCACAAAGACACCACTTCCGTGCAAGCCCAGCCCGTCGCGCGGGGGTTTGCGCACGGTTAAGGATACATTCAGCCAGTTAACGTCTTGCAGTCGCTCCAATGCACGCACCAGTTCGGTGGCTTCCCGGCGCTGAATCAGTGGATACCAGATCAGATAGCATCCCGTTGGGAAGCGTTTCAGGGCTTCCTGAAGACACGACAGGGTTTTGCGGTAATCCGTTTTGTCTTCATACGATGGATCAATCAGCGTTACAGCGCGTCGGGTGGGTGGTGGCAATAATGCTTTGAGTCCGGCGAATCCGTCGCGCTCCAGGGTTTGGATTTTTTTTTGTTCCTGTGGTTCCAGTGACGCGATATTGTCGTTCAAGTTCCTGAATTCGGTCGGGTGCAGCTCGAAAAGGCGAAGACGGTCTTTTTGTCGTAAAAGATTGAGTGCAAGCCAGGGCGAACCAGGATAGAAACGTGCGGTGCCGTCGGGGTTGAACTGTTCGATAGCGTCCAGGTAACGTTCAATCATGGGCGCAGGTTCTGCGCCGAGCAGGCGATCGAGGCCGCTTTCATGTTCGCTGTTCTTTGAGGCCCACTCATCGGTCAGGTCGTAGATGCCGGCACCTGCGTGGGTGTCGATCACCCAGTACGGCGCATCTTTCTGATTGAAGTGATCAAGCGTGTACAAAAGTATTGAATGCTTGAGAACGTCGGCGTGGTTGGCTGCGTGGAAGGCGTGACGATAGCTGAACAAAATGAGCCTTATAACAAAGGAAACGTGAATTCTCCATTGTAGTCGTTCGGCTGCCTGTACGAGGGGGCAGACGGTGGTAAACTCGCTGCACGAGAACATGGCTGTTAGTGAAACGGTAGCGTCGGCGCGCGTTTGCGTATCGACCCAGAGACTTTATAGGTTCGATGAATGTTTGATTTTATTCGTTCGCATCAGCGTTTGATGCAACTTGTGCTGTTGATTCTGATCTTCCCTTCTTTCGCATTGGTTGGAATCAGCGGATACACGAATTATGTGTCGGGTGACGAAGACCTGGCACAGGTAGGCGACGCTACGATTACGCTGCAGGATTTTGAGGCCGCACAACGGAACCAGACGCAGCAATTGCAATCACGCATGGGCGCGGCTTTCGACCCATCGGTTCTGGAAACACCCGAAATAAGGGAAAGTCTGTTGGAGTCGTTGATAGACCGCGGCCTTATCATTGATACCGCTCAACGTGAACATTTCAGTGTGTCTGATACCGTTTTGCGCCGCGCTATTTCGGCAATCCCCGAGCTGCAGGTCGATGGCCGCTTTTCGGCCGAGCGCTATAACGAAGTCTTGGCGTCCATGGGTATCAGCTCACGTGATTTCGAGCAGAGCCAGCGTTCCGAACTGGCTTTGCAACGTGTTTTGGGGCCGATTGCGTTTACAGTCAGTGTTCCCGATACTGTCGAGCAATATCTTGCTAAAGCGTTAACGTCGCAACGTACCGTGCGCCTGGAAGTGTTCGATGCCGCCAGCTACGAAGAAGGTATCCAGGTCAGTGATGCAGATATTCAAACCTGGTATGAAAATAACCAATCGCAGTTGCGCGTGCCGGAGTATGTGAAAGCAGATTACCTGCTGCTTAATGAAGCGTCGGCGATGGCTGCTGCAGCAACGCCGGCAGAACAGCAATTGCGCGATTACTATGAGCAGAACAAACGTCGCTATGTATTGCCACCGCGCGTGCAGCTTAGCCATATCCTGATACAGGCGGGTGCTGACGCAAGTGCAGACGAAAAGCAGGCGGCGCGAAAGACGGCTGAGGAAATCGCCGCCCGTGTTGCTCAGGAGCCTGAGCAGTTTGCCGAGGTTGCGCAGGAGTCCTCGCAAGATATCGGCTCTGCAAAGCAGGGTGGGCAGTTGGGCTGGATTACCCGCGGTACTTTGCCGTCCAATCTCGAGGAGGCCGTGTTTGCCCTGAATAAAGGCGAGGTTTCGGGTGTGGTTGAAGGGCCGGACGGCTTTCATGTATTTTTCGCCAACGACGTTCAGGCTGAGCGCGGTGAAACCTTTGACCAGGCCAAGTCAAAAGTCGAAGCTGAAGTGCGCCGTCAACTGGGTGCAGAGCAGTTTGCCGATATGGCTTCGCGTTTGCGCGATCTGGCCTACGACAATCCTCAAAGTCTTGAGCCTGCGGCCCAGGCGCTGGGGCTAACCATTAAAAGCGCGTCAGGGATTGCTGCCGATCGTTTGCTGTCGGCTGAGCAAGTCAAGGACAATGCGGCTGCGGCAAGCAACGATGCCGCCATTCTTGAAGACCCGCGTGTACGCAGAGCCCTGTTTTCCAATGCGCTCATGGCCGAAAAGCAGAATTCAGGTGTCATCGAAATATCCCCCGACACGATGTTGGTTGTTCGGGTGAGCGAGGTCGTTCCTTCACATACGCAGCCTTTGGAAGATGTCAAAGAGGTGATTCGCCAGACACTGGTTCGTGAACGGGCTGCGCAAGAGGCCGAAAAGGCGGGTGAAGCGGCTTTGCAGGCCTATCAGAACCAAGGCGACAAAGCACAGGCGCCGGAAGGTTTCGGTTCGGCCCAGACAATCAGTCGCTCCAATCCGCAAGGAGTCAATTCAGATGTTTTATTGGCGGCTTTCGATGTTTCAGCGGGTTCACTACCGGCCTACACCGGCGTTTCAGGTGATTCGGGTTATGTCGTGGTGAGGGTAGAGTCTGCCGAACAAGGGCAGGTTGACCCGAATCTGACTTTAACGCTGCAGCGTGAACTTGATACCTTGTGGGGTCAGGCCGAAGAGCGCGCGGTTTTGCGTGAATTGCGCAAAACCGTCGGTGTTGAAATGCTTCCTGAAGCACAAACAGTGGTTCAGGAGGGGCTTGACGCGGAAGACGCCTGATTTTTGTCCAGCATCGGGGTCAGGTGGTTCCAAACGTGCTCTGCCAGGACAGGTTGGGCGGACTCATTGGGATGAATGCCATCGTCCTGGAAATAATTTCGGTCGGTGGCAATATCGTCAAGCAGGAATGGCACTAATGAAGTCTTTTGTTCGCGGGCCAGATCCTGGAATAAGTTGTAGAAAGCGGTTGTGTAAGTCGGGCCGTAATTGGGCGGGATCCGCATGCCAACCAGCAATACTTGCGCATCGGCTTGCCGGGCAAGTTGAATCATTTTTGTCAGGTTTTCGCGTGTCATGTCCAACGACAGCCCACGCAGTGCATCGTTACTACCAAGTTCAATGATTACGATTGAAGGTTGATGCTTTTCAAGTGCGTCGGGCAGACGGGTTAATCCGCCACTGGTGGTATCACCACTGATACTGGCATTTTTGACCCGGTATCCGGCGGATGCATCGACCAGCTTTTGGTTAATCTGTTCCACCCAGCCTGTACCTCTTTCGATGCCGTATTCAGCAGCCAGGCTGTCGCCAATGACCAGAATCGTTTGTTGGTTTTGAGTTGGTGTGTTGGTTTGTGCCAAAGCAGCGTGTGTTTGAATCAGGCAAAATAGAGAAGCAAAAATCATCAAGCAGCGAGTCAGCATGAGTTTGGTCAATTCCATTGAAGTTGAAAATCTTTGCCAGCGTGTCGCCGATCAGGGTGGTGAGCTGACAATCCTCGATAATATCAGCCTGAACACGCACCCTGGAGATGCGATTGCCATCACAGGCAGTTCGGGTTCGGGCAAATCGACATTGCTTGGACTCATGGCAGGGCTGGATGTTCCGTCCTCGGGCTCAGTGCGGTTAATGGGGCACGATTTGTTTTCCCTTGATGAAGAGGGGCGTGCCGCGTTGCGGGCGCGGCATATTGGTTTTGTTTTTCAGTCGTTTCAATTGCTGCCAAATCTGACCGCGCTCGAGAATGTGATGTTGCCATTGGAGCTATCGGGTCAGCCGGCGCTTGAAAGCGCTACCCAAATGCTCGAAAGAGTGGGGTTGAAAGATCGTCTTCGTCACTATCCAAAGACTTTGTCGGGCGGTGAGCAGCAGCGCGTTTCGCTCGCCCGCGCGTTTGTCGTGCAGCCCGACATTCTATTTGCCGACGAGCCAACCGGCAGCCTGGATGAACAGAATGGGCAAATTGTGATTGAACTGATGTTTCGCCTGCTCAAAGAGCAGAATGCAACATTGGTCATGGTTACGCACGACCCGGCCGTGGCAGCGCGTTGCGATCGCCAATTCAAATTGCAGGGCGGGCGCCTAGCAATATAATTTTGACATCAGTTCGGCGTGTGTCCGCGACTATGGTATGTTACGTGCGGAAGTATTGAGGGAAGCACGTAGCATGATGGTTTTTATTGCCGCACTGTTTGTTTTTATTTGGTCTACAGGGTTTATTGTAGGCAAGGCCATCGTGCCCTATGCCGATCCAACCTTGTTTCTTTTTGTTCGTATTTGTATAGCGGCTGTTCTGTTCACGGGCGTTGCCTGGTACGGACGGGTCACCTGGCCACCATGGCGGGAAGTGCATAAGCACATGATTGCCGGCATATTGCTGCAAGGCATGTACCTGTCGGGTATCTTCTGGGCCATTTCCGGTGGTGTTCCGCCAGCCATCATGGCGCTTGTGGGTTCGTTGCAGCCCCTGCTTACAGCAGCTATTGCCATTCCTCTGCTCAAAGAGGTGCCCACAAAACGTATCTGGATCGGCCTTGTATTGGGAATGGTGGGTGTTTTCCTGGTCATTCAACCCGCGTTGAGCAGCGATGGGGTAGACGCATTTCCGCTATGGGCGTTTTTCGTAGGGGTTGCCGCCGTGCTTTCCATTACGTTTGGCACGATCCTGCAAAAGACCTCTATCGCTCAGGTCGATATTCGTGTCGCGCTAACGCTGCAGAATTTCGGGACATTAATATTTTTAGGGGCCTGTGTTTTCATTCTGGGTGCTGATCGTTGGGTGTGGTCGCCAGAGCTGTGGGCATCTTTATTCTGGGCGGCGTTTGTTTCAACTGGTGTCGGCACTGTTTTGCTGATCTATATTATTCGTCGCGGCCAGGCGGCGACGGCTTCATCGTTGATGTTTCTGGCACCGCCACTGGCAGCCATTGAAGCTTATTTTTTGTTTGGCGATACCTTGGGGCCGGTTCAGTTAGCGGGTTTTATCGTGGTGTTAACCGGCGTAATTATTTGCAATACACGTAAAGGTAGTAAAGCATAATGGTACAGACGTTGGCGCGCTTATTGGTTTTTGTGTTGGCTTTGTGCTCGGCTGCCCCGGTATTGGCTCAAACGGATGGGTATATCGCGCGGTCCTTGCAGCACCCGTTTCCGGGCGGGGTAGCCGTCTTGCCGCTGGGCTCCTCGAACGAGCCGTCGCCTCAGGTTTATTATCGCGACCACCCTGTCATGGTCCTGGAAGATACCGACGACCAGTGGATCGCGGTTGTCGGTATCGGGCTTGATGTTTCGCCGGGCATGGAAAGCATCCAGATAAAAAACGCTACCGGAACATTATCGGTTTTGGAGTTCAACGTTGCTTCGCGTGAATATAAGGAACAACATATCAAACTGCGCAATCGCAAGCACGTTAATCCGGACCCCGATCAGCTAAAGCGTTTCGAAAGGGAATATGAAAAGCAGATTAACGCCTATGCGCAGTTCAGGCCTGCAGGCCCCAGTAATATCCTGCTTGACGAGCCGGTCAGCGGGCCGTTGTCCAGCCCCTTTGGGTTACGGCGTTTTTTCAATGGCGAGGAGCGTAATCCCCATTCGGGTATGGACTTCGCCGTTCCCAAGGGAACGCCAGTGAAGGCACCAGCAAATGGTGTGGTCACGATCGTTGATGATTTTTTCTTTAACGGAAAAACCATCTTCCTGGACCACGGACAGGGCTTAATTACCATGTACTGTCATTTGTCTGCCGCCGACGTGGAAGTGGGGCAGGTTGTGGAACGCGGGCAGGCCATTGGCAAGGTCGGATCGACCGGCCGTGCCACAGGGCCACATCTGCACTGGAATGTCAGCTTGAATGGTGAGCGGGTTGACCCGGCGATTTTTATTGGGAAAGTATCTCGTTAGTTGTTGAGCGTTTGAGGGGCGGCCTTTGGCCTGCCTGATGTCATACCGGCTCAGCCCTTTACACGAACAATTTTCTGTACCTGTTGCACATGTCGAATGGCGCGGATAACTCGCGCAAGGTGCTTGCGGCTGTCTACTTGAATGGTCAAGTGCAATAAACCGGTGGCAGCGGCTTCTTCCTGCATGGTGAGGTGCAGAATATTGGACCCGGCATCGGTAATTTCGGCGGCAATGCGCCCTAGTACCCCACGTTCGTTGATGACCGTAACGTCGAGGCGGGTATTCAGGTGGCGCGCCGTGTCGTTGGCCCAGGCGACCGGGATCCAACGCTCGGGTTCACGGGCACGTTGGCGCTGTGCTACAGAACAGTCGGCCATATGAATGACCAGGCCATGGCCCAAACGTATACCGCCGATAATCGCGTCGCCAGGCAGCGGGCCGCAGCATTGTGCGAGTTGAACGGCTTGACCCTCGTTACCGTGAATCAGAATGGGCGTTGCCTTGGCGGTGGTAATCTCATCGACTGCGGCAGCAGTTGTGGCCAGAATGGTATTTTCGGGGGCAAATCGGCGTGCCACGACGGCAGCCAGTCGTTTACCCAGGCCGATATCAGCCAGGATTTCCTCGCGTGAAGCAGCACCTGAGCTTTTGGCCAGTTTATCCCAATTGGGGTCGTCGTCTTGGGGGTATGCCGCGCCGATTTGGTCGAATGCCTGTGTGAGCAGACGTTGGCCAAAAGCAACCGATTCCTCGTATTTCACGGTGCGCAGGTAATGCCGGATTTCAGACCGGGCCCGACCGGTTCGAACATAGTTCAGCCATTGTGCGCTGGGGCGTGATGCGGGTGACGTTACGATTTCAACCTGGTCGCCACTTTTCAGTTCAGTGCGCAAGGGTGAGAATTCACCGTTGATTTTCGATGCGATCGCCTGGTTGCCGATGTCGGTGTGAATCGAGTAGGCGAAGTCGACGGGTGTCGCGCCACGGGGCAGGGAGACGATTTTTCCTTGCGGTGTAAATACGTACACGGCATCAGGGAATAAGTCGACCTTCACATGCTCCAGGAATTCGCCTGAATCCCCCGTCTGGCTCTGGATGTCCAGCAACGATTGAAGCCATTGATGAGTACGCTTTTGCAGGTTGTTGAGTTCGCTGTCGTCGTTCTTGTAAAGCCAGTGGGCCGCCACCCCTTCTTCCGCGACCCGATCCATGTCGCGCGTGCGAAACTGAAACTCAACCGGTGTGCCATATGGGCCCAGCAATGTGGTGTGCAATGACTGGTAACCATTGAGCTTCGGAATGGCGATATAGTCTTTGAATTTTCCAGGCACCGGCCGATACAGCTGGTGCAGTGTGCCAAGGGCAAGATAGCATTCGGGCAGCGTATGTACCACGACCCTGAATCCGTAAATATCGAGCACATCGGAAAACGATTTCTTTTGCTCGACCATTTTCTTGTAAATGCCGAACAATGATTTTTCACGGCTGGATATTTCAGCCTCGATCCCGGCTGCGGGGAGGGCGATTTTGACGGCGTCGGTAATTTTCCCCAACACTTCCCGACGGTTCCCCCGCGCCGCCATGACAGCCTTTTTAAGGACTTCATAGCGATTAGGGTAGGTTGCCTGAAAACAGAGATCCTGCAGTTCCCGGAACAGGGCATTCAACCCTAACCGATGCGCAATCGGGGTGTAAATCTCCATCGTTTCGCCGGCAATGCGGCGGCGCTTTTCAGGGCTGACCGCATCAAGCGTACGCATGTTGTGCAGGCGGTCGGCCAGCTTGATAAGAATGACGCGTACATCGCGCGCCATTGCCAATAGCATTTTGCGAAAACTCTCGGCTTGTTGCTCGGCTTTGGTCGCGAACTCAAGCCGGTCGAGTTTTGACAGGCCATCGACAATTTCCGCCACATCGGGTCCAAATCGCTCCGCCAGCTCTTGTTTTGGAACGGCCGTGTCTTCCATGACGTCGTGCAGTAACGCTGCCATGAGCGAATCGGCGTCGAGCTTCCAGCCGGCACAGATTTCGGTGACTGCAATGGGGTGTGAAATGTAAGGTTCGCCACTGGCGCGAAACTGGCCCAGATGGGCCTGATCTGAAAACCGGTAGGCTTCCTTGACCCGCTCGATATCTTTGTTATCGAGATACTGGCTGATGATGTGAGTTAGCGGTGCAAGCGAAGCAATGGGTGCACATGTGGGTGAAGCTTCGCCACCGGGCAGGGCCGGTGCATTGGCGCGTACTTTAGGCTTTCGGGAGCGTTTGCGCAGCCGCGGGCCCTTCCGGAGTACAGCCAGAAGGCCGGAAGAAGCACCACGAAGACTGGTAAACGCCATAAATCATCCTTTGAATACGATCAGGTAGGAACCTTGCGGAGCATGTCCAGGCCAGTCACGCCTGCTGCGATTTCACGCAAGGCAGTTACTGTGGGCTTGTCTTTGGATTCAATACGAGCCTCATGGCCCTGCGCCAGTTCGCGGGCGCGATAGGTGGCTGCCAGTGTCAGATTGAAGCGGTTCGGGATTTTGTTCAGGCAATCTTCAACGGTAATGCGGGCCATAATTAAAGTCCTTTAAAAACAAAAGGTTGAATTCAAGTTTCGGTGGGGCTGATGCCCAATTGCGAGAAAAGTTCTGCATGCCGTGTCGCCTGCGCTGGATAGCGCAACCGAGCGGCTTCCATAATGTGGGAAAGTTGGTTTAGAGCTGTGCTAAATTCTTGATTAATAATAACATATTGGCACTCTGATGCGTGCGACATTTCGCCGCCAGCAGCCAGCAGGCGTTTGGTGATCACTTGCGGTGCATCCTGCCCCCGGTTCTTCAGGCGGGTTTCCAATGCTTCGATGGAGGGCGGCAAGATGAAGATACCAATGGCATCCGGATAGTGTTTCTTTATCTGGCGTGCGCCTTGCCAATCGATTTCCAGCAAAACATCGTGGCCGGCTTGTGTTGCCTGCTCAATGCGATCGCGCGGGGTGCCGTAGAAATTACCGTGTACCTCAGCCCACTCAAGCAGTTCATTGTTGTCGCGCATGGCCTTGAAGGCATCTTTCGACACAAAACGGTAGTGTTCGGCGTCGACTTCACCAGGCCTGGGCTCACGGGTTGTGCATGAAATAGACAAAACGATGGTAGGGTCGCGTTTCAGCAAGCCATTGACCAGGCTGGATTTGCCTGCGCCGCTGGGCGCTACCACCATAAAAATTGAACCGGATGTCATTGCCATGGCTGTATTCTGATGTGGGAGGTTGGCAAGTTTATCATTCCGACACGGGGTCTTGTTGACCAAGCACGGCAAGTGTTGCAATACAGGACGATTCGTCGACACACAAAAAAACAGCTGCATCGCCGGGATTCATGTTGAAGGCCAGATCTTCAACCTGTTGCTCGGCTTGCTCCTCGGTTTCTATGGCTGTTACGTGCCAATCGTTGGCCTGGACGTATTCTTCTTCCGAAACCAATTCGGCCATTTTCTCGATACTGGGTTCGCTCACGGCGACATAGGCCTTGAACGAGAGTTCGCCAATATCGACCTGAAGAACCAGACCCTGGTCAAGGGTCGCTAAAATAGTGCTTTGCGCTTTCATCCAAGGATTGTAGCGCAGCGGGTGCTAAGCTGAGCCCCTCTTCAGCAATAGGGAATGGAGTGTCATGAAACTGGCTACATGGAATGTTAATTCGTTGAAGGTGCGATTGCCGCAGGTGCTTGACTGGCTGGGTACAAGTGGTGTTGATGTGTTGTGCCTGCAGGAACTGAAAATGCCACATGAGAAATTCCCCTTGGCGGAATTTGAAGAAATTGGGTATCAGGCGTGCTGGGCAGGGCAGAAAACGTATAACGGTGTGGCTGTTATTTCACGCGAATCGACTCGGGCAGTGCAAGCCAATATGCCGAACTTCCCGGACGATCATCAACGCCTTATTGCGGCTACATTGCCGAGTCCGCAAGGCGATATACGGGTGGTAAGTGTGTATTGCCCGAATGGGCAGGCGGTTGAAAGTGATAAGTACACTTATAAACTGGCGTGGTTCAAAGCCCTGCACAAGTGGCTTGAGCAGGAACTCACCCGCTATCCGCGCATGGTGGTGCTGGGTGACTACAACGTGGCACCCGCCGATGCCGACGTACATGACCCGGCAAAATGGGCGGGTGATGTGCTGGTCTCGCCACCCGAGAGGGCGGCGTTCGAGGCGCTGTTGAGCCTGGGGTTTACCGACGCTTTTCGTCACTTTCCCCAGGAAGAGAAGATGTTCAGCTGGTGGGACTATCGACGTATGGCTTTTCGCCGGAACGCCGGCTTACGCATCGATCATGCATTGGTTTCGTCGGCCTTGCTGCCTTTTTGTGCCTCATGCGAAATAGACAAGGCGCCACGTCGTAACGAGCAGCCTTCCGATCATACGCCGGTTATTGTCACGCTGGATCTAGCTGTTGAAAAAGCGGTCTGAAATGACGATACGCAGCAAAGGGCCCGGTTCCGACGACGCCCCGGTGATGTCGGAACAGCAGGGCGTACGTTATTTGCATTTTGGCTCTGAATGGATCCAGGGCGCCATGCGTGTGCGTCGGCCGGACGAGTTGTTTCTGGCTTATACGCAACAAATGATGGCCTGGTTGCTGTTTCTTGAGCCGAACAGCAACGATGACCTGGGTGTGCTGGGTCTTGGCGCCGGGTCGTTAGTGCGGTTTACCCATCGATACACACCGAGTTGTCTGCATGTGGTGGAATGGAACCCGCAGGTAACGGCGATTTGTCGCGCCTACTTTCGCTTGCCCGAGTCCGATCGCGTAACCCTGTGGCATGAAGATGCGAATGATTGGGTTGTTCGCCCTGAAGTTATGTCCAAATTCAGGGTGCTGATGGTGGATTTGTATGATGCCCGGGCACAAGGACCGGTATGTGACAGTCAGGCGTTCTACGATGCCTGTTTTCGGGCGCTCGACGACGTCGGTATGCTGGTGGTGAATTTATTTGGTCGCCACGCCACTTTCAAACTCAATATCGACCGCATTCATGAAGCATTCAAGGGTCGCCTGCTTATGTTGCCTGAAATTGATGAGGGCAATCGTGTTGCGCTGGCTTTCAAGGGCCCATTGCTGGATGTCTCGGTTGCGCAGTTCCTGGAGCGGGCGGCGCATGTCCGGCGCCAGTATGGCTTGCCCGCTGAACAATGGGCGCGGTCTTTACTGGCCGGGGCGAGTCGGCAAGGGCGCGTTGTTGTTTGAAATCAAGTCATTAAAATAGATTAACTTTAATCCGGAGCGTCTTTATGATTCATCTCAAAATTGTCCGTTCGTTACTAGGCGCGCTGCTGTCTGTTTTTGCGGTAATGCCCGTTGTTGCGCAGGCACAATCGGTTGCGGTGACATCCATTGTCGAGCACCCGGCGCTTGATTCCATTAAAGATGGTGTCAAAGCAGCACTGGAGAATTCGGGGCTGACCGAGGAAAAAGGTTTGAACTGGCAGTTTCAGACAGCGCAGGGCAATACGGCTATTGCGGCTCAGATTGCGCGTAAGTTTGTTGGTGATGGCCCCGATGTCATCGTAGCGATCGCAACGCCGTCAGCACAGGCGGTGGTTGCTGCCACCCGCGACATCCCTGTGGTGTATTCTGCCGTGACCGACCCTGTAGCCGCGCAGTTGGTTGAGTCGTTCGAGCCTTCTGGAACCAATGTGACCGGCGTGTCCGACATGCTCGATCTTGAGCGCCAGATCGAGCTTATTCGTGCTGTGGTTCCGAACGCCAAAACAGTCGGTATGGTGTACAACCCGGGTGAGGCCAATTCTGCGGTGGTGGTCAAGCAGATGCGCGAAATGCTGCCGGCGTATGGCATGACACTCATGGAGGCCAGTGCACCGCGCACCGTTGACGTGGGTGCGGCAGCACGCAGCCTGATTGGCAATGTTGATGTGATTTACACCAATACCGACAACAATGTTGTTTCGGCCTATGAAGCGTTGGTCAAGGTCGGGAACGATGCGCAAATTCCGTTGGTTGCCTCTGACCCTGATAGCGTCAAGCGTGGTGCTGTCGCCGCACTTGGGGTGAACTATTACGATTTGGGGTTGCAAACCGGCGCGATGGTCATTGACATTCTGAATGGCGCCGACCCTGGTGAAATGCCTTCGCAGCTCAGCGAAGAGCTGGAGCTGCATGTAAATCTGAAGGCGGCGTCCCAACAAGGCGTAACGCTATCCAATGATCTGATCGATTCCGCAGCCGAAGTGATTCGCTGAGGCGAGGTAACGCATGTCGCTTTATTCATTGTGGGGAGCACTGGAAATCGGTTTGATTTTTGGGTTGGTTGCACTGAGTGTGTTGCTTTCCTTTCGCATTTTGCGCTTCCCCGACCTGACCGTTGATGGCAGTTTCCCTTTGGGGGCCGCAGTGGCAGCGGTTCTGATCCAGGCCGGTTGGGAACCTTTTTCAGCCACGCTGATGGCAATGCTGGCCGGGGCAATGGCCGGCGCCCTGACGGGCTGGTTGAATGTTCGCCTGAAGATTATGGATTTGCTGGCCAGCATTCTGGTCATGATCGCGCTGTATTCGATTAATTTGCGGATTATGGGCGCGCCCAATATCCCACTTATCATGGAGCCGACGGTTTTCAGTGTGCTGCAGCCGGAGCAGGGGCTTAGCGACTATGTTTTTCGGCCTCTGTTAATGGTGTTGATTGTCTTGGTGGCCAAAGGTGTGCTCGACGGCTATTTGGCAACACGCTCGGGGTTGGCCATGCGTGCAACTGGGTCAAATCCGCGCATGGCCCGGGCTCAAGGCGTTGCAACCGGCGGGATGGTGATTTTGGGCCTGGCCATTGCCAACGCGTTATGTGCCCTGGGCGGAGCGTTGTTTGCCCAGTCGCAAGGCGGGGCGGATATATCAATGGGGATCGGTACCATTGTCATAGGCCTGGCAGCCGTGATTGTCGGGGAAAGTGTCTTGAGCTCGCGCAAATTGTTTTTCATGACGCTGGCAGTGATTCTCGGGGCAGTCTTGTATCGCTTTTTTGTTGCGCTGGCGCTTAATGCCGACTTCATCGGATTGAAGGCCCAAGACCTGAATTTAATTACAGCCTTGCTGGTAACGGTTGCGTTGGTGATACCGTTGCTGCGCAAGCGCCTGAAAACACGTGGAGGGAACTGACGATGCTCAAGGTAGACCGCCTGCATGTCACCTTTAACCCTGGCACCCCCATTGAAAACAAGGCCTTGCAAGGGTTGTCGCTGGAAATTCCATCGGGTCGGTTTGTTACTGTCATTGGCTCCAACGGTGCTGGTAAGTCAACGTTGCTTAACGCAATTTCAGGCGATTTATTCGTCGATCAAGGTCGCATACAGGTTGACGAGCAAGACGTTACCCGGATGCCAGTCTGGGATCGGGCGACACACGTGGCAAGGGTATTTCAAGATCCCATGGCGGGAACTTGCGAGGACCTCACCATCGAGGAGAACCTGTCGTTGGCGATGAGTCGGGGCGCACCCCGCGGTTTGCGTCGGGCTGTCAGGAAATCGATGCGTGAAACCTTTCGCGAGCGCCTGGCTTCCCTGGGCCTGGGTCTTGAAAGCCGGCTTACCGATCGTATTGGTCTTTTGTCGGGTGGCCAGCGCCAGGCCGTGAGTTTGCTGATGGCTGCTTTGCAGCCCTCGCGTATTTTGCTGCTCGACGAACACACGGCGGCGCTGGACCCGCGTACAGCGCAGTTTGTGCTTGATTTAACGTGTGACATCGTGGCGCAATACAAACTCACCACACTGATGGTGACACACAGCATGAAGCAGGCGCTTGAAGTCGGGGATCGCACTGTGATGTTGCATCAGGGCAGGGTGGTGCTGGATGTTGAAGGCCATCAGCGCGCAAACCTGGATGTTCCCCAGTTATTGCAGATGTTTGAGCGTGTACAAGGGGAAACCGTGTCTGATGACACATTGTTGCTGGGTTGAGGCCGGTCATTTTTTTTTATTATGATTAGGTGTTTTTGAAATGCTTTGAAATTTTTTTTATTACTGTACGGGCTGGTTTCGTTTTATACTTTATCTTTTCCAAAAATTACAGATACGGCAAAACCCACCAAAAGGTTTTGTTGCTGGAGCCGTTCAATGCTTAAATCCCGTCTCTCTGGCTGGCAGAGAACCAGTGTTATTGTGCTTCTCTCGGCCGGCTTGCTCGCTGCCTGCAGCGATGAGCCCGAACAACAACAACAGGGAATGAAAATACCGGTTAATGTCGTGACCGTTGAGCCCACATCGGCCGAGGTTACGGTTAATTTGCCAGGGCGGGTCGAGGCAATTAAAGATGCACAAATCCGTGCGCGGGTAAACGGCATTGTTACCGACATCAAATTCCAACAAGGTGGTGATGTTAAGCAAGGCCAGTCGCTGTTTACCATCGATCCTGCGCAGTACCAGGCAGTGCTCGACGGCGCCAAGGCGCAGTTGCAGCAGGCCCAGGCCGACGCCAAGAGCGCACGTTTTCTGGCCGAGCGCTATTCCAGCCTGGTCAAAGACAACGCCGTAAGCCGCCAGGAATACGACAATGCCCAGGCGGCCGCTGCCCAGGCCGAAGCGGCAATTGCCGCGGCCAAAGCATCGGTGCAGTCGGCGGAAATTGACCTCGGTTACACCGAAGTGGTGTCGCCAATCGATGGTCGTATCGGCAAGTCTTATGTCACCGAAGGTGCCTTGGTCAGCGCGACTCAGGCAACACAGTTGGCGCTTGTGCAGCAACTCGACGAGGTGTACGTCGACATTACCCGTTCAACTGTCGAACTGATGCAGCTTCGCAAGGCGCTGGAAAGCGGCATGCTTGAGCAAACAGCCGACGGTTCGGCCAAAGTCGACGTCATACTCGAGGACGGGACGCAGTACCCTGAGTCGGGCAAGCTGTTGTTTTCCGGCGTAACGGTCGACCCCTCTACGGGTCAGGTCAGTTTGCGTGCGGTATTCCCGAACAAAGACAAGATTCTGCTGCCCGGCATGTATGTCAGGGTCCAGCTTGCCCAAGGCGTTGATAACAAGGCTTTATTGGTGCCACAGCAGGCTGTTCAGCGCAATCCCGACGGCAGCAACACACTCATGCTGGTCAAAGACGGCAAAGTGGCGGCAACACCGGTTACGGTTGGGCCATTGCTCGAGAACAAGTGGTTGATTACCGACGGTCTGGCGGCAGGTGATGTCGTGATCGTAGCCGGTTTCCAGAAAATTCGTCCGGGTGCGCCGGTGCAACCTATTCCCTGGAGTCCTGATCAGCCGGCAGGCGCGGCGGCAGGGCAACAGGCCAATGGTGCCAAGGCGGCCTCCCAGGAGAGTGGTGAATCTTCCGGTACCGCCAGCACGTCTTCCAAATAATGTACAGCAACCCACGCGGGCGTCGCGCTAGCGGCGTCCGGCGGGCAGACAGAGATCCAGCAAATGCCTCAGTTTTTTATTGAAAGACCTATTTTTGCGTGGGTGGTTGCGTTGGCCATCACCCTGGCCGGCCTGGTTGCCATCCCGAATATGGCGGTTTCGCAGTATCCCGACGTGGCGCCGCCTGAAATCAGTATTCAGGCCACTTATCCGGGCGCATCGGCTGACGAAGTATCCACTTCTGTTGCAAGTGTCATCGAGGATGAACTGAACGGTGCAACAGGGTTGATTTATTATGAGTCGGTAAGTGACTCTTATGGTTCCGCTCAAATCACCGCCACTTTTGCCCCGGGGACCGATCCCGATATGGCGCAGGTTGATGTGCAGAACCGTATTTCCAATGTAACGGCGCAGTTGCCCGGTGCCGTCACGCAGCAGGGTTTGGAGATTCGCAAAAGTAATTCGAACTTCCTCCTGATTGTGACATTGACCTCCGATGACGGCTCCATGAGCCAGGCCGATTTGGCCGACTACATTACCCGGAATGTGAAGAACCCCATCTCAAGGGTGCCGGGGGTAGGCGATTTCCGGTTGTTCGCTGCACCGCGAGCGATGCGTATTTGGGTGGATCCCGACAAGCTGGTTGGGTTTAATTTAAGTATGGCTGAAGTAAACGCAGCCGTCGCAGCACAGAATACGCTTATTTCGGCGGGTATTCTGGGGGCACCGCCCAACCCCGATTCGCAACGGGTCTCGGCCCCGATTGTGGTTAACGGCGAACTGAAAACGGTTGAGCAATTCGAAAACGTGATCCTGCGCTCAAACCTCGATGGTGCAACGGTCAAGCTCAAGGACGTTGCGCGCGTTGAAGTCGGTGAAGACAATTATCAGTTTGGGGCCCGTTTGAACGGCAAGCCGACGGCGGCCTTTGCCATTTCACTGGCAACGAATGCCAATGCTTTGTCGACGGCAGAGGGCGTCAAGCAAAGTCTGACAGAGCTCGAGAAATTTTTCCCGGTTGGCGTTTCTTACTCTATCCCTTACGACACAACGCCTTATGTGCAGTTGTCTATTGAACAGGTCGTCCACACCTTGTTCGAGGCCATGGTACTGGTGTTTCTCGTGATGTTCCTGTTCTTGCAGAATGTGCGTTACACCCTGATTCCGGCACTGGTGGTTCCCGTTGCGGTGCTGGGCGCGTTTGCCGTGATGCTGGCGCTGGGGTTCTCGATTAATGTGCTGACCATGTTCGCCATGGTGCTGGCGATTGGTATTCTGGTCGACGATGCGATTGTGGTGGTCGAGAACGTCGAAAGGGTCATGGTGGAGACCGGCAAGTCGCCTAAAGAGGCAACGCGTCTTGCGATGCCTCAAATTAGCGGGGCCGTGGTCGGGATGACGCTGGTTCTGTCAACGGTATTTTTCCCGCTGGCCTTCATGAGTGGGTCGGTTGGTATTATTTATCGGCAATTTGCCATTGCCATGGCGGTGTCCATCTTGTTTTCCGGTTTTCTGGCGCTCAGTTTTACGCCCGCTTTGTGCGGCACGATCCTGAAACCGGTAGCGAAGGGTTCGCATCAGGAAAAGAAAGGCTTTTTCGGCTGGTTCAATCGCTCGTTCGATCGCGTAACACACCGTTATGAAGGTTGGGTGGGGCGCACCTTAAAACGGACCGGTCGCCTGATGATTGTGTACCTGGTTCTTTTGGGTGCTTTGGGGTTCATGTATGACAAATTGCCCACATCGTTTCTGCCCGATGAAGACCAAGGCTACCTGATCACAAACATTGAATTGCCCTCCGGATCCACGGCGAACCGTTCAATGGATATTATTGAAAAAGTTGAAAAATACTTCAGTGAACAGCCGCAAGTGGCAAACATGGTGACGGTGCAGGGTTATAGCTTTAACGGTAATGGTTTAAATGCGGCGCTGGCTTTTGTTCCGCTTAAGCCGTTTGATGAGCGTCCGGGGCCCGAAAACTCGGCTCAAGCTGTTGCCCAGCGGGCTACCCAGTCGTTGCTGTTCGGCCTGCCTGATTCCATGGTGTTTTCTTTGGTTCCACCGGCCATCTCGTCGCTGGGTAACGCCTCAGGTTTCGACCTGCGTTTGCAGGATCGCGGCGGCGTTGGACAAGCAACCCTGATGCAGTCGGCTCAGCAGTTATTGCAAATGGCCAATGAAAGTCCGATATTAACGGACACACGAATCACGGGTCTGAGTGCGGGCCCGCAGTTGAAAATCACGGTCGACCGCGATAAAGCGGCTGCTTTAGGGGTCAGTTTCAGTGAGGTTTCGACGATGCTGGGAACCGCGTTGGGTTCCTCTTACGTTGCCAAGTTTCCCAATCAGGGGCGCATGCAGAATGTGTGGGTTCAGGCAGAGGCAGATCACCGCATGACGATCGACAATGTCATGTCGCTGAATGTAAAGAACTCGCAGGGCGGCATGGTGCCGATGTCGGCGCTGATCACAGTCGAATGGGATCAAGGGCCGGTTCAGGTCGTGCGATACAACAGCTATGAATCGGTTCGGATCGGCGGGGGGGCTGCGGCCGGCTACTCAACCGGTGAGGCCATGACAGAAGTGGAAAACCTGATTCGGCAATTGCCGCCAGGCATCGGTTATGAATGGACCGGACTGTCTTATCAGGAACAGCAGGCAGGCGCACAGTCATTGATCCTGATGGGTCTGGCCATGCTGGTTGTGTTCCTGTTGCTTGCGGCGCTTTACGAGAGCTGGGCGATTCCGCTGTCGGTGATGATGATGGTGCCTTTGGGTATGCTGGGTGCCGTGACGCTGGTTAGCTTGCTGGGTATGTCGAATGATGTTTACTTCCAGGTCGGTATGATTACCGTGATGGGCCTGGCCGCCAAGAACGCGATTCTCATTGTCGAGTTCGCAAAAGATTCCTATGCAGATGGGAAAGGGCTTGTCGAATCAACCGTTGAAGCGGCCAAGTTGCGTTTTCGACCTATTCTCATGACCTCGTTTGCATTTATGTTGGGGGTTGTGCCGCTGGCAATTGCAACGGGGCCCAGCTCGGCCAGTCAGAATGCGGTTGGCCTGGGCGTATTGGGCGGCATGTTGGCGGCAACGCCGTTGGCCATGGTTTTTGTGCCGACTTTCTTTGTCGTTATTATGACGTTGTTCAAAACCCGTCCTAAAAAATTGGGCAAGACCGGGGCGTCACACCCGGAATCAGAAGCAGCTACATCGCAGGGGCAGTCATGATCAAGCGTAATTTCCACTATCGGCTTTTACCTATTGCCGTGGCTCTCGTTCTGGCGGGCTGCTCCCTTTCGCCGGATTACACCCGGCCTGCTGCGCCCGTGCCGCAAACCTATCCCAATGCGTCCGAAGGGTTGCAGGATGAAAATGCCGTACCTGCCGCAGAGCTGGGCTGGCGCCAGTTTTTCCAGGACCCGCAGTTAAAGGCATTGATTGAAATCGCGCTGGTCAACAATCGCGACCTGCGGGTGGCTATCGAAAGGGTCGAGGAGTCGCGCGCGCTGTACGGTATTCAGCAAAGCGATCGTTTTCCCACGATTGGTGCAGGTGCCAATGCCTCGCTTCAACGTATGCCGGAGCAATTGCGCGCCGGTGGCGCGTCTGCGCCCAGCGTAAGCCGCACTTACCAGGCGGGCGTTGGTGTTACGGCGTTTGAGCTGGATTTGTTCGGTCGTGTTAAAAACCTAACCGAGGCGGCCTACCAGCAGTATCTTGCGAGCGAGCAGGCTCGCCGCACGGTACATATCACGCTGATTTCGCAAGTGGCAGAAGCGTATTTTCGTTTGCGTGCAACCGAGTTGCAACGCCAGCTTATAACGCAGACACTTAAGTCGCGCACTAACTCATACGATCTAATTAAAAAGCGTTTCGATATTGGCGTGGCGGGTTCGCTGGATCTGTATCAGGCAAAAAGTCAGCTTGACCAGGTCAGGTCAGATTTGCAGGAAATCCGCCGGCTGGAGCAGCAGGCACAGAATGCGTTGTTATTGCTGCTGGGCGATACCCCGCGCAAGAACCTGCCCGAAGCAGCGCCATTCAGCCGAGACCAACTGCTGGCAGACATTCCGGTTGGCTTGCCCTCTGATCTGCTCACACGCAGGCCGGATATTATGGCGGCGGAAAACAATTTGCTGGCCGCTAACGCCAATATCGGCGCGGCCAGAGCGGCATTCTTTCCCAACATTTCACTAACGGGGCTGCTCGGTTTTGCCAGTGATGCGATGGGCGGGCTGTTCAGCGGCAGCAATCGCTTTTGGTCGTTTACACCCGAGATCACCATGCCGATTTTCGGCGGTGGTGTCAGCGGTAATCTCGACCTGGCCAAGGCGCGCAAGAATATTGCGGTAGCGCAGTACGAGAAAACCATTCAGGAAGCATTCCGTGAAGTTGCCGATGCGCTTGCCGGCGAGGCAACTTATGCCGAACAGCTCGACGCCTTAAGAGATTTGGAAAAGTCGGCCTCTGAATCCTTGCGGATTGCGCAACTGCGGTACGACAATGGTATTGACAGTTTCCTGCAGGTTCAAACGGCTGAGGTGACGCTATACGACGCGCAGCGTCTATTTCTTGATACCGGCATGAGCTCCCTGATGAATCGCGTTGAGCTATATAAGGCACTGGGTGGGGGCTGGAATGAAAACACAGTTGTGGAAGCACCCGGCGCAAAGGACACCAATTCGGTTGTTGATGACACTCAGTTGCCTGTTGAAAGTAGCGAAGAGCAACCAACATGATTGAGCTGGGCGTCAATATCGATCACGTGGCCACACTGCGTCAGCAACGGCACACCGTGTATCCCGATCCTGTCCAGGCTGCTGTTCGCGCTGAGCAGGCCGGTGCCGATTTGATCACATTACACCTGCGCGAAGACCGGCGCCATATCCAGGATGCTGATGTATACGCAATTCGCAAGGTTCTGCTGACACGCATGAACCTTGAGTGCGCAGTGACCGCGGAAATGCTTGATATTGCCTGCGAAGTAAAACCTCATGATGTGTGTCTGGTTCCCGAAAAGCGCGAAGAGTTGACGACCGAAGGGGGCTTGAATATTGTCGACCGCTTCAGCCAGACCCAGGACGCGGTTAATCAATTGCATCATCACGGTATCCGGGTATCACTGTTTATCGATCCCGACAAAGCTCAGATTGAGGCTGCGGCCAAGACAGGTGCACGTATCATAGAATTGCATACGGGCAATTATGCGCACGCTGAAGACGGATCAAATGCACAAAAGCACGAGCTTGAACGCACGCGTTGTGCGATTGCGCATGGCGTCTCGCTGGGGTTGCGTGTGAATGCGGGTCATGGTTTGCACTACGAGAACGTGCAGGTAATTGCAGGGTTGCCCGGATTGGCTGAACTGAATATTGGTCATGCTATCGTGGCACGGGCTGTGTTCGACGGTTGGGAAAAGGCCATTCGTGATATGAAAGCCTTAATTATTCAAGGTGGCGCGGGATAGTTGCGCACCTTGGTGTTGAAAAAGGAATTAAGTATGTCTGCTTCTGCTCTGGATTACCTATTGTCGCGTCGATCTGTCAAATTCGTTCAAGCGCCGGCGCCCTCTGAGCAGCAATTAGAGCAAATACTTCAAGCGGCGATGTCTGCGCCCGATCACGGGCGTTTGCGACCCTGGCGGTTTTCGCTGATTCGCGGCGACGCCATTATGAAACTGGCCGACCTGTCGATAGAGGCAACGCGTCGGGCCGACAAACCTCTTACTGAAGAGAAAGAGGCCTCCATACGTAAATGGCTTTCGAAAGTGCCGCTGCTGATCGCGATTGCATGTCGCGTCGATCATAGTAATAACCGCATTCCCGAGCACGAACGGATGCTGGCTGTTGGTGCCGGTGTCATGAACATGCTCAATGCCATTCATATGCAGGGCTATGCCGCTTTCTGGAGCACCGGGCTTGGAACGTATGTCGACGAAGTGAATGAAGCTTTGGGATTCGACGGCCTTGATTATCGTTTCATGGGCTATCTGGCAGTAGGTACCCCTGTTGAATCCATATCCGGCGCGCCGGAACGTCCTGATTTCAAAGAATTCGTGACTGAGTGGAAATGAAACATCTAGAGACTGACGTCGCCATTATCGGTGCAGGAACGGCCGGAATGTCGGCCTACCGAGCCGTGAGGCAGGCCGGTTTAAGATGTCTGATCATAGAAGGTGGCCCTTACGGGACAACCTGTGCCCGTGTCGGGTGCATGCCGTCAAAACTGCTGATTGCGGCGTCAGAAGCCGCGCATGATGCAAGTCATGCTGCCGAGTTCGGGGTGCATATCCAGGGCCGGCTTCAGATTAACGGACGCGAGGTTATGGATCGCGTTCGGCGGGAGCGCGACCGGTTCGTGGGTTTTGTGGTCGAGGCGGTTCAGGGGTTCGATCCGGCTGATCGCCTGCAGGGCTATGCGCGTTTTCTGTCGGACACAGAATTGCAGATCGATAATCACACTCGCGTTACGGCCTCGCGTACGATTGTTGCCACCGGCTCTTCACCTGTCATTCCGCCAATGTACGAGGGCCTGGGCGATCGGTTGGTGGTGAATGACGATGTTTTCAACTGGGAAAACCTGCCTGAGAGCGTACTGGTTGTCGGGCCGGGCGTTATCGGCATGGAGTTGGGACAGGCGCTGGCGCGCCTTGGGGTTCGCGTTCAGTTGCTGGGTCGTAGCCCGTCGGTGGGCGGTATTGCGGATCCTGTCGTGTTAGAGGCTGCATTATCGGCTTTTCAGCAGGAACTGAGCCTTGCTCCCTGTGCCGAAGTTCATTCGGTTAAGAGACTGGCGCAGGGTGTACATGTATGTTTCACGCCAAAAGGCGGCGCCCGGCGTGAAGAAACCTACGAATATGTGTTGATGGCGGTTGGGCGAAGGCCCAATCTAGATAAACTCGACTTCGAAAAAACATCGGCGCATTTTGATTCTCGCGGCAACCCGGTTTTCGATGCCGATACGTTGCAGGTGAACAATACACCCGTTTTTCTTGCCGGCGACGTCAATGCCCGGATGCCGCTGTTGCATGAGGCTGCCGATGATGGCCGTTTTGCTGCACTGAATGCAGTGGACTATCCCCAGGTCAAGCCATTTGAACGGCGCTCGCCTATTTCAGTGGTGTTTACTGATCCCCAACTCATGTGGGTCGGTCAGCGATTCAATCAACTCGATGCCGCCCAGACCGTTGTCGGCGAGGTTGGTTTTCACAATCAGGGCCGGGCTCGCGTTATTCTTAAGAATAAAGGGGTACTGCGCGTTTATGCCGATCGTTGTTCGGGGCAGTTTCTGGGTGCCGAAATGGCTGGACCCGCCGCCGAGCATCTGGCGCATCTTCTGGCCTGGTCGCATCAGCAGAAACTGACCATCAGGCAGATGCTGGCCATGCCGTTCTACCATCCGGTCATCGAGGAAGGTTTGCGTACGGCCTTGCGTGATGCCGACGGGCAGGTTTGCTGCGACGCAGCTGATCCGTCAGTGGGTGGATAAACGCCGGTATCCGGATCCAATAATGCGTCAATCATGACGTCAGTAAAGCGAGTGCAAGTGTTATTGCAATAAGGTGCGTACACCTTCTGTCAATACATCAACGGATTCCGAATCGGCAGCAAGGTAACGCGCCTTTCCTTTGTCATCGAATATATATATGCCACGGCTATGCGCGACCTCGTAACGCTCGGGATCGTCGTTGTTGGGTTCTTCGATTTGATAGGCTACCCGGTAACGTCGTGCGACGTCGGCAATTTGTTTTTCTGAGCCGGTTAGCCCAATGGCGTGACTGTCGAAGGCCTGTACATAATCCTGGAGCTTCTGCGCCGTGTCCCGATGCGGATCGACACTGACAAACAGGATTCGGACCCGGTCGGCATCAGGCCCCAGTTTTTGCATGACCTGGGCCAGTTGCGCCATTGTGGTGGGGCATATATCGGGGCAACTGGCGTAACCGAAGAACAACATAATGATATGACCGCGATAGGCTTGTGCGGTTGTCGGTTCGTTGCCGGGGCCGACCAGTTCGAAGCTTAAGTCGGGCAGAAAGCCGCGGATATTGTGGAGACGGGTTTTTTCGTCTTTGGTGTTTGTTGCATTACCGGCCGGGCTGGCCTGTGTTGTTGTGACAGGGGCGGTGATAAGAACCACGCCCGTCAGCACTGCACTTGCCAGAATGGCGCAATAACGCGCAAGTGAAAGCATTGAAAATGTGTATTTCATGATCAAACATTCCATGGCGGGCGGGGGGCTGACAATGATGCATCAGCGCCGCTTTGCCAGTTTCTTGCCCTCATCAGGAGGGCGCGTTGTCGGTCATGCCATTGTGGCGCAACAGTGCATCAATTTTCGGGTCTCGTTCGCGAAAGGCCCGAAACGTCTCTTGTGCCGGGCGTGATGCGCCTACTGAAAGAATTTCGTCGACAAATCGGGTACCCACATCGGCGCTAAGCGTATCTGCCAATCCGTGTGATTGTGCATACTCTTCAAAAGCGGCGTAAACGTCCGCCGACAAGACTTCGGCCCACTTGTAACTATAGTAGCCGGCCGCATAGCCACCTGCAAACAAGTGCGAAAACGTGTGGGGAAAGCGATGCCAGGCAGGGGGAAATAAAACGGCAACCTCGTTGCGAACTTGATTCAAAGTGTCGAGCACCTGTTCAATGTTCAATCCTGAATCATGATTGTGGATCAGCATATCGAATAGTGAAAACTCAATTTGCCGCACCATTTGCATGCCACTTTGGAAGTTGCGTGCTGCCGTCATTTTATTGAAGAGGGTATGCGGCAAAGGGGTATTGTCTTCGATATGGCCCGACAATTTCTGTATCGCGGCCCATTCCCAGCAGAAATTCTCCATAAACTGCGAAGGCAGTTCTATGGCATCCCATTCCATGTTCGAAAATGCCGATGCACCCGGATCGTCGACGCGCGACAGCAAGGCGTGCAGGGCATGGCCGCTTTCATGGAACAACGTAATGACGTCGTCGTGGGTTAATAGCGACGGTTGATTGTCTTGTGGTGCAGGGAAGTTGCAGGTAAGGTATATAACCGGTGCCACCAGCGTGTCATTGTCCCGCTGGCGCGCTCGTTCGCTATCGACCCACGCGCCGCTTTGCTTGCCTTGCCGTGCGTACAGGTCAAGCATCAAATAGCCGCAACGGTTGCCGTCAAGTTGTACTTCGTAAGCTTGTGCGTCGCTGTGCCATAGGGGCAGGGTGGCCGGCTTGAAAGCCACATTGAATAATTGCCCGACAATTTCAAAGAAACCCGCCAGTACTTTTTGTACTGGGAAATACTGGCGTGCTTCTTCTTCGGAGTAGTCGTAGCGGCTTTCACGCAGGCGCTCCGACAGAAAAGGAATGTCCCATGGCTCAAGTGCGGTCATGTGGTCGTATTCGACCGCAAACGCTTTCAACTGGGCAAGATCGTGTTGCGCGTAAGGCTTTGCACGCTGGGCTAAGTCCTGCAGAAACGACAGCACCTGGGCGGGTGATTCCGCCATGCGTGTTTCAAGGCTCAGTTGGGCGTAGTTCGGGTATCCGAGCAGCCTGGCTTCTTCAGCCCGCAGGTTCAGCAGTTGCTCGATGGCTTGTGTGTTGTCAAAGCGCGTGTCGCCCTGTTCCGAAGCCAGAGATCCGAATCCGCGATAAAGCGTTTCACGCAACGCGCGGTCTTGTGCATATTGCATTACCGGCAGGTAGCATGGCATTTGCAAGGTAAAACGCCAGCCTGATTGTTCGTTCTCCTTTGCCAGCCTGGCGGCGGCGCTGACCACGTCGGCGGGTATGCCGGCCAGTTGGTCGGGATCTGTGACCAATGTATGCCATTCGTCGACGGCATCCAGGCAGTTTTCCGAAAACTTTTGCGAGATGCGGGCTTCTTCGTCGGATAATGCCGCATAGCGTTCTCGGGCACTGCCTTCCAGCTGAACGCCACCCAGACGGAAATCGCGCAAGGCAAGTTCAATAATGCGTTGCCGAACCGCTGGTAGCGTTTTGTAGTGCGGGCTTTTGTACAGACGCTGGTATTGCTCGTACAGACCACGGTGCAGGCCCACCCATGTAGAGAACTCGGTGATCTTAGGCAGGCAGCGGTTGTAGGCGTCGCGTAAAGCCGGTGTGTTGACGACGGCATTCAAGTGCCCGGCAACCGACCAAGCCCGCCCTAGTTTTGCCGAATAGGCCTCGTGCGGTTCAATCAGCGTATCCCATTGGGCCGGTGTGGCAGGGTCGGCAATGGTTTCAATGCATTGGCGTGCACCGGCAATCAATTCATCGATTGCCGGTTCGATCAGTTCCGGCGTGATACGTTCGTAATCGATTAGCTGATCGATTGGAACAAGCAAAGGATTCGACATAATCAGCCTTCTTGTTCGGCGGTCAGACTGGCGCAGCGCTGCGCTGCTTCCAATGTGTTGACCAAAAGCATTGCGATGGTCATGGGCCCCACGCCACCCGGCACGGGCGTAATGGCGCCGGCCACTTCCTTGGCCGACTCGAATTCCACATCGCCTGCAAGGCGTCCATCGTCAAGCCGGTTGATACCGACATCGATGACGGTGGCGCCCGGTTTGATCATGTCGCCGTTGACCATGCCGGGTTTGCCGGTTGCGACAACAAGAATGTCGGCGCGACGTGTTTGCGCCGCAAGATCGCGGGTTTTGGAGTTGCAGATCGTGACAGTGGCGCCAGCTGCCAGCAACAGCATGGCCATGGGTTTGCCCACGATATTGCTGGCACCCACAATAACGGCCTCGGCGCCCCACGGTGATACGTTTTCAGCTTCCAGCATTTTCATGACGCCGTATGGCGTGCAGGGGCGAAACAGGGGTTTGCCCGTCATGAGCAGCCCGGCATTGCTGATATGAAACCCATCGACGTCTTTTTCGGCGCTGATCGCCTCAATGACCGTGTGTGAATTCAAGTGCGACGGCAAGGGCAGTTGGACCAGTATGCCGTGAATGTGCGGGTTGTTGTTCAGTTCATGCACGACATCCAGCAATTTCGTTTCCGAGATGTCTTTTTCAAGGCGGATAATTTCCGAATGCAGGCCGGCTTTCTCGCAAGCGGCGGCTTTGTTTCGAACATAAACATGTGATGCCGGATCATCGCCCACCAGCACGACTGCCAGTCCGGGCGTGATGCCTTGCGCTTTCAGCGCGCCAACCCGTTTTGCAACTTCCTCGCGAATGCTGGCAGCGAGAGCTTTTCCATCGATAATTCTAGCGGTCATACAACCCCTTCTGAACGGGTTAGTGCAATTTTCATTAGATCGGCCACGGTTGTCACTTCAAGTTTTTCCATGATGTTGGCGCGATGGGCTTCCACTGTTTTAATGCTGATGTTCAGGTCGCCTGCTATCTGCTTGTTCAGACGTCCGGCCACAATGCGTTCCAGTACTTGCTGCTCGCGCGAGGTGAGTCGGCTGAGAATCGCCTGCTGGCTTTTTTGCTCCTGCAGCTTGGCTGCATCTTCGGTGGCTTGCTCAAGCATGCGCGCGACAATGCTGCGAAGGTCGGATTCGTTGAAGGGCTTTTCCAGAAAGTCGACCGCACCTTTCTTGATGGTGGATACTGCCATGGGAACATCCCCATGCCCGGTAATAAAGACAATGGGTAGCGGTGCATTTCGAGCCAACAGTTCTTCCTGAAGTTCCAGTCCGCTCATGCCGGGCATCCGTACGTCGGCGATCAGAACTGCAACCTGGTCAGCATCGTAAGTATTCAAAAACTCTTCTGCGCCACTGTATGCTTTGACGCGATAGCCATTGGCTTCCAACAGCCAGCGTAGAGAATCGCGCACGGCCTCGTCGTCATCGACAATGAAGACGGTATTTGAAACGGTGGTGGTGGTCATGCTTGCAACTCCTGGTGATTCGGGTTGGGCTCGGTTTCGTTGTTGTTTGTTTTGCCCGCGTTGGGCAAGGTAAAGCGGAAAATGGTCCCCCCCTCGGGATTCGCGGTTGCCCATAGGCGCCCGTGGTGAGATTCGATGATTGTGCGGCAGATGTTAAGACCCATGCCCAGCCCCTCGGATTTTGTGCTGTAGAAAGGTTCGAAAAGACGTTCGGGGTCTTTCAATCCATGACCGCGGTCGATAACGGCGAACTCAATAACGGCAGATTGATCAGTCAGCACCACATGAAGTGTACGATATTCACTATCTTCCATTGCCTCGACACCGTTTTTCAACAGGTTTAATAATACCTGCTCTATCAGGATGGGGTCGGCAAGCACGTCGGGTAGCGCCTCGGGCAGTGTCTTTTCGATAAGTACCTGTCGCTTGCGGGCATCGATATCTGCAAATGCGATGGCATTGTCAAGAATGCGTGCCGCCGGCACGCGCTGGCGTCGCGGTTCGCTTCGTTTAACAAATTCACGGATCCGACTGATAATCTTGCCCGCACGTTCGGCTTGCTGCGCACTTTTACCCAGCGCATCAAACAGCATTTCCGGCGTGGCCTTTTCCGACTTCAGCATGGCTGAGGCCGCCATGTTGTAATTGACAATGGCAGTAAGCGGCTGATTCAGCTCGTGGGCAAGAGACGAGGCCATTTCACCCATTGTCATCAGGCGACTGGTCAGCTGGATTTTTTCCTGTTGCATGCGCGATTCTTCTTCGTGCTGGCGTCGCTCGGTAATGTCGCGGGCGACCTGAAGCCGAACCCGGCGTCCGTCTGTCCAGGCCAGCATGCGGTGTTGCACTTCAAACCAGCGTTGTGCCGACGGAGAAAACACCTCGATCAGTTCGTCGGTAAAGCGGCCCAGCCGACCGCCCAGCAATTCGCTGTGGCCACTTGATTGCGCACCGAAAAAACGGCGGTAGTTGCGGTTTGCAAACAGGAGTTCGAGGCCGTCGGGCGTGTCGGCCACAACGGAGATGGCGTCGTCCAGGCCTTCAAGCACAGTCATGAAACGTTCATGGGCCGCAGTGAGGGCTTCGCGTATTCGTTTTGGCTCGGTGATGTCAGTCATGGAGGTCATCCAGCCGATTTGCTCGCCGTTGGCATCGCGCAATGGCGATACATACATGCGTGCAGTGAAGCGGGAGCCGTCGCGACGCTGGGCTTCGATTTCCAGGCCACTGCTTGGGGTTCGCCCCGATAAAAGCAGGTCGAGCGTTTCCTGGTGTTCGGCATGCTTTCCTGACACCCAATAGGGGAAAGGGGTCGTGCGTCCGATGAGATCGGCCTCATTCCAGCCGATCATTCGGCAGAAGGCCGGGTTTACGTAGGCGATGCGGCCTTGCATGTCGAATACGCGCATGCCGGTCGACATGGAGTTCTCCATGGCGCGACGAAAACCGGTTTCCGCAATCAGCGCTTCTTCCGCCTTGGTGCGAAAGCGGGTGTAGCGCCACAAGGCCAGCAAGCTCACCACAATGACCAACGATAGCGCAACAACCAGCATCATCAGGCGCTGCTGGCGAATTTCCTGGTCAATTGTCACGAACATGACACTGTCGTTCTGGATGCGCTGCATCCAGAAAAATACCCCCATGACACACAGATAAAGAATCAACACCACAAAGGGCGTTAACCAGTAAAGACCACGTCGCTTCTGTGCCTGTTCGTAGAAAGTGGTTGGGATCAGAGATTTCTTGGTAGGGGCTGCCATAGACGAGATACAAAGTTCAGGCTTTATTCTACCCTTGTCGTGCAAGTCATTGAAACTGCCTAGTCGTGTTCTTGTATTTCATATTATGAAATTATGTGCCATAAAGTGAAATTTTGCTTGCTCAAAGCTGAACACTTTTCTAGAATGGCGTCAGTCTGGACTGACCGGGTCACCGGCCAAGCGCCGATTTTCGCCCTGTGCGGGATCATGCTAAAACCACCAAGTGGGCGTGTGTTGGTCTATATAAAAGTAAACTAGACAGGAGACTCCTAATGTCATCTCTTGAAAAAACGAATGCCGCTGCCGAAGCCTCTGATGTAGACGCGGTGGAAACCCAGGAATGGCTCGACGCGCTCGAAGCGGTACTGGAGAAGGAGGGTCCTGAACGCGCTCACTTCCTGCTCGAACGTCTTATTGATCAGGCACGACGCTCCGGATCGCATATTCCGTACTCTCCCAACACGGCTTACGTAAACACGATACCGCCCGGTTTGCAGCCTGCGTACCCGGGTAATGTTTCCATAGAAGGTCGCATCCGCGCGTTTATTCGTTGGAATGCGATGGCGATGGTGGTTCGTGCCAATCGCAAAACGCCGCCTAATGATGGCGACCTGGGCGGGCACATTGCTTCTTTTGCTTCGTTAGCCAGTATGATTGGCTGCGGGCAAAATCATTTTTGGCATGCCGAAACAGAAGATCATGGTGGAGACCTGGTTTATTTCCAGGGTCACAGTTCGCCGGGTATGTACGCACGTGCTTACCTGGAAGGGCGGCTCACTGAAGAACAGCTCGACCATTTCCGCCAGGAAGTAGACGGCAAAGGCTTGTCTTCTTATCCGCATCCGAAGCTGATGCCGGAGTTCTGGCAATTCCCAACGGTTTCAATGGGCCTGGGTCCCATTATGGCCATTTACCAGGCACGTTTCCTGAAGTACCTGCATGCCCGCGGCATTGCCGATACCAGCAAGCGCAAAGTATGGGTATTTTGTGGCGACGGCGAAATGGACGAGCCGGAATCCCTGGGTGCAATCAGTATGGCCGCCCGCGAAAACCTAGATAACCTGGTGTTTGTCGTTAATTGCAATTTGCAGCGTCTGGACGGTCCGGTGCGCGGCAATGGCAAAATTATCCAGGAGCTTGAAGGCGAGTTCCGCGGCAGTGGCTGGAATGTCATCAAGCTGATCTGGGGCGGGTACTGGGATCCGCTTCTGGCGCGCGATAAAGAAGGTATTTTGCGCAAGATTATGGAAGAAACCGTCGATGGCGAGTATCAAACCTATAAAGCCAACGACGGCGCTTATGTTCGCGAGAAGTTCTTCGGCAAGCATCCCAAGCTGCAAGAGCTCGTCAGCCGCATGAGCGACGAAGATGTTTGGCGCCTTAACCGCGGTGGACACGATCCATATAAGGTTTATGCTGCGTTCCAGTCGGCTTCAAGCCATAAGGGCCAGCCATCCGTGATTCTGGCAAAAACGATTAAAGGTTATGGCATGGGGGATGCGGGCCAGGCCAAGAACCCCACTCACCAGCAGAAAAAGCTGGACATCGATGCCATTCGCGAGTTCCGGGATCGCTTCAATATTCCGGTTCCAGACGACAAGCTGGAAGAAGTGCCGTATGTGAAGCCGGCAGACGACTCTCCGGAAATGAAATATTTGCATGAGCGTCGTGAGGCGCTGGGCGGTTACTTGCCCAAGCGCCGTGTACGCGCCGATGAGTCTTTCAAGTCGCCGGAGCTCGATGCCTTCAAAGCTTCACTTGAGCCGACTGCCGAAGGCCGTGAAATTTCCACCACGCAGGCATTTGTGCGGGTGTTGAACCAAGTGTTGCGCGACAAAGCCTTGGGGCCGCGTGTCGTACCCATTCTGGCCGATGAATCGCGTACGTTCGGCATGGAAGGGTTGTTCCGCCAAATTGGTATTTATGCACCGGAAGGGCAAAAGTACGAGCCGGTCGATAGAGACCAGGTGATGTACTACAAAGAATCGGCCAACGGCCAGTTGTTGCAGGAAGGCATTAACGAAGCAGGCGCATTCAGTTCCTGGATTGCTGCGGCCACTTCTTATTCCACCAACAACCGGATCATGGTGCCGTTCTATGTGTACTACTCCATGTTTGGTTTCCAGCGTATTGGCGACCTGGCTTGGGCTGCAGGCGACATGCAGGCACGCGGCTTTCTTATGGGCGGCACCGCAGGTCGCACAACCTTGAACGGCGAGGGCCTGCAGCACGAAGACGGTCACAGCCATATTATGTCTTCGCTCATTCCGAATTGCGTTTCCTACGATCCCACTTTCGGACACGAGTTGGCAGTGATTATTCAGCATGGCATGAAGCGCATGGTTGAAGACCAGGAAAACGTCTTCTATTACATTACGATCATGAACGAAAACTATGCCCACCCTGGTTTGAAGCAAGGTGATGAGGACGGCATTATTCGAGGCATGTACAAGCTCAGGAGCAATGGTAAAGACAAGGACAAGCTCCGCGTTCAGCTGATGGGCTCCGGCACCATCTTGCGCGAAGTCATGGCAGCCCAGGATATGCTGATGGAAGACTGGGGCGTGAGTTCCGACCTGTGGAGTGTTACCAGCTTTACGGAATTGCGCCGTAATGGCCTGGATTGCGAGCGTGAGCGGTTATTGCATCCCGAGCGCAAGGATTTGCCTGCTCCCTATGTAACGCAGCAGCTTGAAAAAACCAGCGGTCCTATCGTGGTTTCAACCGATTACGTAAAACTGTTTGGTGATCAGATACGGCCGTTTGTGCCCAAAGGGCGTTCATACAGTGTCCTGGGTACCGACGGTTTCGGGCGTTCCGATTTCCGTTACAAGCTGCGTGAGCACTTCGAGGTGGATCGTCGGTTCGTGGTGTTGTCGGCATTGCGTGCGCTGGCCGACGAGGGTGCCATTTCGCTCTCCAAAGTGTCGGAAGCCATCAAGAAGTACGATGTCAATCCCGATAAAGCCAATCCACAATACGCCTGAGCGGGGGAGTCGTCATGAGCAATGTCGTTGAAGTCAAAATACCTGACATCGGAGATTTCGATAGTGTCGAGGTGATCGAGGTACTGGTTGCCGAGGGTGATGCAATTGAGGCGGAACAAAGCCTGATTACCGTGGAGTCGGACAAGGCTTCCATGGAAATCCCCGCGCCGTCTGCCGGCACAGTCAAGTCGCTGAAAATCAAAGTGGGCGACAAGGTCCAGGAAGGTTCCGTGATTCTTGTCCTGGAAGGAGCGCAAACGCAGAAGTCGTCCGACAAAGACGACGCTGAAAAAGCGCCTGAAGCCGACCAGGAAGAAAAGAAACAAACCGACCCGGCATCTAAGGCCGATGCCGCCGAGTCCGCCGGCAAGACACAAGAGCCTGAACAGAAAGCGTCTTCGCAGGCCGGTGGTTCGACATCGGTTGTCATACCCGATATCGGAGATTTCGATGAAGTTGAAATCATTGAAGTGCTGGTCAGTGAAGGTGATTCAGTCGAGGCCGAACAGAGCCTGATTACGGTCGAGTCCGATAAGGCTTCGATGGAAATCCCGTCTTCGGCCTCGGGCACGGTTAAGTCGCTGAAAGTTAAGGTGGGTGACAAGGTAAGCAAAGGAACGGAAATTCTGGAACTTGCCGTGTCGGGCTCCGGTGGCGACAAAAAGTCGTCTCAGGCCTCGGCCAAAGACACCCGGGCGTCGTCAGCAAGCAGCAAGCCTGCTGAGCAAGAGCAAGAGCAAGAGCAAGAGCAGCAGTCGCAAAAGCGTGATGAAGCGTCGGCTGAAGATAAAGAGCAGGCGCAGCGCGCTTCGCCCACGCAGGCATATGAAGAGGATAGTCGTCCACTGCGTGATTTGCCGCATGCTTCGCCGTCGGTGCGCAAATTTGCCCGTGAACTGGGCGTGAACCTGGCTCGTGTCAATGGCTCGGGCAGGAAAGGCCGCATTGTGGCCGATGATGTACGTCAGTTCGTGAAGCAGGCGGTAGCTGGTTCAGGCGCGGGCGGCAGTGGTCAGGCTGCGGGTGGCGGACTTCAGGTCGTGGATTGGCCGAAAGTGGATTTCGCCAAGTTCGGGCCGGTGCAAAACAAGCCATTGTCGCGTATCAAGAAGTTGTCGTGTGCCTATTTGCATCGGAACTGGGTCATGATTCCCCATGTGACGAATAATGATGAGGCCGACATTACTGAACTTGAAGCGCTGCGCAAACAGTTGAACAAAGAGAACGAGAAGTCGGGTGTCAAGGTCACGATGCTGGCGTTTCTGATCAAGGCATGTGTTGCTGCCCTGAAGAAATTTCCGGAATTCAATGCTTCGCTCGATGGCGACAATCTGGTGTTGAAGCAGTATTACCATATCGGCTTTGCGGCAGACACGCCCAATGGCCTGGTCGTGCCGGTTATTCGCGACGCCGACCAGAAAGGCATTCTGGATCTTGCCCGTGAAACAGCTGAATTGGCTGTGCAGGCGCGAGACGGCAAGTTGTCGCCGTCGCAAATGCAGGGCGGTACTTTCTCGATTTCGTCACTGGGCGGTATTGGTGGAACGGATTTCACGCCCATTATCAATGCGCCGGAAGTCGCCATTCTGGGGGTTTCGCGTTCCAGTTTCCAGCCGGTTTGGGACGGTAGTGCTTTCCAGCCACGCTTGATGCTGCCTTTGTCGCTTTCGTATGATCATCGTGTCATCGATGGCGCGGCTGCTGCACGTTTCAACGTATATCTGGGGCAGTTGCTGGCAGATTTCCGCCGTATCGCTTTATAAGGGCCGAATATGAGCAAGTATGAGCTGAAAGTGCCGGACATTGGCGACTTTGATAAGGTCGAGGTCATTGAGGTGTTGATTAGCGAGGGTGACACGGTCCAGGCTGAACAGAGCCTGATCACGGTCGAATCCGATAAAGCCTCAATGGAGATACCGGCAGATAAAGGCGGCAAGGTAGTCAAGTTGCGCGTCAAGGTGGGCGACAAAGTGGCTCAAGGTGCAGTTATCGCCGAAATGGAAGCGCAAGCGTCTGAAGAAGCTGAAGAATCCGGTTCTGCTGATGCCGGTTCCGACAACGAACAGGGTGATACTTCAAAAACCGAAGATGCTGTGTCGGAGGACAAAGGCAAGAGCGAAACAACGGTTTCCGGTTCGTCTTCAGGCAGCAAGCAAAGCCCGGCGCCGGCCGCCGGCCGGTTTTCGGGCTCGGCCGATCTTGATTGCGATGTATTGGTACTGGGTGCCGGGCCGGGTGGCTATTCTGCCGCGTTTCGCGCGGCCGATCTCGGCCTGAAAGTTGTCCTTGTTGAACGATACAGCACGCTGGGCGGGGTTTGTCTTAACGTGGGTTGTATCCCCTCCAAAGCCTTGCTGCATACGGCGGCAGTATTGGAGGAGGCGCAGTCGCTCGAGGCTCATGGCATTAAATTCGGCAAGCCGTCAATCGACCTGGATGCGTTGCGTTCTCACAAAGATGGCGTGGTTTCCAAGTTAACCAATGGCCTGGCAGGCATGGCCAAGGCACGAAAGGTAACGGTGGTAACGGGCCTGGGCCAGTTTGTTGATCCGCATCATTTGCAAGTGGAGACAGACAACGGCACGCAAACGGTTAAATTCGGTTCTGCCATTATTGCCGCGGGCAGCGAATCGGTGAAACTGCCGTTTCTGCCGGATGACTCGCGTGTGGTCGATTCAACCGGTGCTTTGCAACTGGCTTCAATCCCCAAACGCATGCTGATTGTGGGTGGCGGTATTATCGGCCTGGAAATGGGTACCGTGTATTCAGCGCTTGGTGCACGTCTTGACGTCGTGGAAATGCAATCGGGTTTAATGCCGGGGGCCGATCGTGACCTGGTAAAAATCTGGGAAAAAATGAATGCCAAACGTTTCGACCACATGATGCTTGAAACCAAAACCGTTGACGCCAAAGCTGATAAAGATGGTATCTGGGTTACGTTCGAGGGCAAGAACGCGCCGTCGGAACCGCAATGTTACGACGTCGTGTTGCAGGCTGTTGGCCGTACGCCGAACGGTAGCCGCATTGGGGCCGACCAGGCCGGTGTTCAGGTAACCGAACGCGGTTTCATTGAAGTTGATCGACAAATGCGCACCAATGTGCCGCATATTTACGCCATAGGCGATATTGTGGGTCAGCCAATGCTGGCGCATAAAGCCGTACATGAAGGCCATGTGGCTGCCGAAGTCATCGCCGGTGAGAAGAGCTTTTTCGATGCGCGTGTCATTCCCTCTGTTGCGTACACAGACCCTGAAATCGCCTGGGTAGGCCTGACTGAAGAGCAAGCCCGCAAAGAAGGCGTTAAGGTTGACAAGGGCCTGTTCCCTTGGGCAGCATCGGGCAGGGCGATTGCCAATGGGCGTGATGAGGGCTTTACAAAATTGCTGTTCGATGCTGAAAGCGGTCGAATTCTGGGTGGCGGCATCGTCGGCACACACGCCGGTGATCTGATCAGTGAAGTGGTGTTGGCGATCGAAATGGGTGCCGATGCGGTGGATATTGGCAAAACGATTCATCCCCATCCTACTCTAGGTGAGTCCATCGGCATGGCTGCTGAAGTCGCGCATGGCAGTTGTACCGATCTGCCGCCGCAACGAAAGAAATCATAGAAATCGCACCATGTCTTCTTCTTTAACAGCAGCCAGTCCTCTACAGGACTGGCTGACGCATCTTGAAACCATCCATCCCAAGAAAATAGATCTTGGATTGACACGTATTCGCGAGGTGGCCAAGCGTCTGGGCATTAACACGCTGTCCTGCGTGACGATTACAGTAGGCGGCACCAACGGGAAAGGCTCTACTTGTGCGATGCTGGAAGCGATTCTGATTGCCGCCGGCTATAAAGTCGGGCTTTACACTTCGCCTCATTTAATCGATTTCAACGAGCGAATCAGGGTCAATGGCAATATTGCCGATGACGCACAAATCGTTCAGCAGTTTGCCCGCATTGAGGCCGCCCGTGCCGAAATATCGCTCAGCTATTTCGAGTTCGCGACGTTGGCTGCCTTGCTGGCATTTGTTGATGCGCGTGTCGACGCTGCCATCCTGGAGGTGGGGTTGGGCGGACGTTTGGATGCGGTCAATATGATCGATGCCGACTGCGCGGTTGTAACCAGTATTGATCTTGATCACATGCAATGGCTGGGCGATACACGTGACCAGATTGCTTTGGAGAAAGCCCATATATTCCGTGCGCAACGGCCGGCCATCTGCGCTGATCCCGTTCCACCTCAAACGCTGATTGATCATGCCGAGTCAATTGGCGCGGATCTTTGGTTGTTTGGCCGCGATTTCAACTATTCCGGCGATCGTCAGCAATGGGCTTACGGCGGACGCGACAAGCGCCGGCCGGGCCTGGCTTATCCTGCCTTGCGAGGAGCCAATCAATTACTGAACGCCAGTGCCGCGCTTGCCGTCATTGAAGCACTGCATCCGCGCCTGGCGGTGCCGCAACAAGCCATTCGCATGGGACTGGCTCAGGTCTCGTTGCCAGGGCGCATGCAAATATTGCCAGGATCGCCGGTGGTTGTGCTTGATGTCGCACACAACCCCCATGCGGCTGCCGTATTGGCACAAAACCTGGATAACATGCCGTTTTATCCTTATACCCATGCTGTGGTCGGCATGTTTAAAGATAAGAACGTAAAGGAAACACTGCAAAAACTCGCTGATAAAGTGGATCACTGGTATTGTGCCGACATTGATGGCCCCAGGGCTGCTTCGGCTACCGAGCTGGCGCAAACAGTGAAAAACCTGACGGCGTCACGCCCACCGGATGAGGTTGTGACGACCGCGGTTTTCAACGATCCGGTGCAGGCGTTCAAAGCAGCACAGAATCAGGCCCAAGACAATGATAGAATTCTCGTGTTCGGGTCTTTTCATGCTGTTGGCCCGATATTGAAAGAACTCGGTCGCAAGGCGCATTAATACGCGCTTCCTGCCGCATTCACCGCTTGGCCAATCAGGGTTGTTACATGGGTTTATTTTCTCGTGATTCAGGGTCGGGGTCCGACCGCCGCAAATCGGGCCGTTCCACGACGGATTCCCAGGCAAATGAGTTGCGCGTGCGGGCGCGCAGGCGTTTGGTAGGCGCCTTGGTGCTGGTTGTGGCGGCGGTTATTGTGGTGCCGATGCTGATCGACACCAACCCACCTGCCGACGACGCCTTGCAGCCAATTGTGTTGCCGCCGGTTGCGTCCTCTCCCGAAGGCCAGCTCGCTGCAGCCGATACGGGCAGCAACGGCTCAATTACGATCGAACAGGTTGATATTCCAGCTCCCTCAAATAACGATAGTGAAGCCTCCGGCGACGCTGACGGGGCTCCATCGCAAACAGCATCTTCGGCGGCATCAGCAGAAGCGTCGCGTTCCCAGGCCGATAATGTACCGTCGCCAACAGCAGAGAATGCCGCTCCCGGAGCCAATGGGGCTGAAGCCGCTACATCCTCTTCCGCCGCCAGTCGTGCGAACGAACCTGAACCTGAACCTGAGTCTGAGTCGAAACCGGCTCGTGATACCCGTTCCGACGACGGTGCTGTTGCATTGGCTTTGCTTGAAGGCAGACAGCCGCCGGATGCCAGTGCCGGTCAACCTTCGCAGGGTGATAGTGGCAGCTTTGTTTTGCAAATTGCCGCCTACACGACCGAACAAGACGCCAATGCCCGTCGTGAAAAACTGTTCGAAGCGGGCGTGACCAATGCTTTTGTAGAGCGGGCTACCTCCGCAGGCAAGCCCACATACCGGTTGCGTGTTGGGCCTTTCCCCTCGCGTGAGGCAGCTCAGGCTGCGCAGACGCGTTTGCGGGCCCTGGGTTACGACAACGGTTTTATTTCCAGCAAGTGACCAGCTTCGATTACATCCTGCTTGCCATTATTGGGGTCTCGGCCTGTTTGGGGTTGCTGCGAGGCCTGGTCAAAGAGTTGCTCTCGCTTATTGCTTACCTTGCCGCATTTATTGCGGCAGTGTGGTGGGGGCCCAGGGTGTCCATATGGTTATCTCCCTACCTGGAGAATGATCTTCTTCGTACCGCGGTTGCGTACGCTGCGGTTTTCATCGTTGTATTGCTTCTTGTGGGCCTGGTGAACATTACGCTGGCCACATTTATCAAGAAAACGGGCTTGACACCGGCCGATCACGGCCTGGGTGGCCTGTTTGGTTTGTTGCGTGGCGTGTTGATTGTGCTGGTTTTGGTCGCCCTTGGCGGCTATACCGAACTGCCGCGTGAACCGTGGTGGCGCGATGCCCGCTTCGCGCCACTTGCAGTACAAGGAGTGCAGGCGGTTAAGCAGGTTCTTCCCCCGTCTTTGGGGGCCTGGTTGCCTTATTGAGTTGTTTTTTCGGGAATTGAAAGCATGTGCGGAGTTGTAGGGATTGTGGGTCGCAATCCAGTAAACCAAACCATTTACGACAGTTTGTTGCTTTTGCAGCACAGGGGCCAGGACGCTGCAGGCATTGCGACATCCTATGATCAGTTTTTCAGCATGTATAAAGCGCATGGCCTGGTTCGTGATGTATTTCGCACACGTAATATGCGTTCCTTGCCCGGCAATAGTGGTCTGGGGCAAGTACGTTATCCCACCGCCGGCTCCAGCGATAGTGTCGACGAAGCGCAACCGTTTTATGTGAATGCGCCTTTCGGCATTACCTTTGTCCACAATGGTAACCTGACCAATTGGCGTGAATTGCGTGAGGAGTTGTTCCGTATTGACCGCCGTCATATCAATACCAATTCAGACTCTGAAGTCTTGCTGAATATCTTTGCTCATGAGCTGCAGCGAGCGTCAACGGGGGTCTCGCTTGATGAGTCGGCGGTGTTTGAAGCGGTGGCTGCAGTGCACCGGCGTACTCGTGGAGCGTATGCCGTCATCGCCCAAATAGCCAGTTTCGGCCTGGTGGCGTTCCGTGATCCATTTGGTGTTCGGCCTTTGTGCCTGGGTACTCAGGAAACCGACCAGGGTGTGGAATGGATGGTTGCTTCTGAGTCTGTTGCGCTGACCGGTTGTGGCTTTACGTTTGTGCGCGATGTACAACCTGGTGAGGCGATTATTATCGACGAAGATGGCAATTTAAGCAGCCGCCAGTGCGCGGAATCGCCATCTTTAACGCCTTGCCTGTTCGAGTATGTTTACTTTGCGCGCCCCGACTCCTTGATGGATGGCGTGTCTATTTACCATGCCCGCCTCCATATGGGGGAGTATCTGGCCGACAATGTAGCCAAGTCGTTGCGCCTGGGCGAGATCGATGTGGTCATGCCGATTCCCGACTCATCCCGACCTTCAGCCATGCAATTGGCTGCCCGTCTGAATTTGGATTATCGCGAGGGTTTCATTAAAAATCGCTATGTGGGTCGCACTTTCATCATGCCCGGGCAAGCGGTACGCAAGAAGTCGGTTCGTCAGAAACTGAGTGCCATCGATATGGAGTTCAAAGGCAAAAACGTATTGCTTGTTGATGATTCCATTGTTCGTGGCACCACCAGCCGGCAAATTGTTGATATGGCACGTGAAGCAGGTGCTAACAAGGTGTTTTTTGCATCGGCCGCGCCGCCGGTACGTTTTCCCAATGTGTACGGCATTGACATGCCGACTCAGTCCGAGTTGATTGCTTATGGCCGTGATCCGAATGAGGTGGCGCGAGAGATTGGCGCCAATGGTCTGGTTTACCAGGAACTGGCCGATTTGCAGCGCAGTTTGCGCGAACTGAATCCTGCCATGACTCAATTCGAGTCTTCCTGTTTTAACGGAGAATATATTACGGGTGACGTTGACGCGGCCTATCTTGATCGTTTGAGTCAGACACGCGGGAAGGCTGCCTTGGCGCAAGCCAGTTTGAATACGGGAGCTGATGACCGTTAAGCGGGTCAGTTGCCGGCACCATCGAAAGGAAACAGAGCAGTCGGGCGCAACACGCCCGGCTGTTTTTTTTGCGCTGAATAATTTTGATTGACTTGAGTTTTATGTATAAGTTAAATTATGAACATATAGTTCATTTTTGATCATAAAGGATGAGGCATGACAAAACGCATTGGTGTTTCAGGCGCGGGTATCGGAGGGCTAAGTGTTGCAATTGCATTGCAACAGGCGGGCAAAGAGGTTGTCGTGTTCGAGCAGGCAAAGCAGTTTGCCCGGGTCGGCGCCGATATCAATTTAACGCCGAATGCTGTTCGGGCCATCGATGGCCTGGGCCGGGGTGTTGGCGAGGCGTTGCGCCGAACAGCGGCACGTCCGCAATATCGAATCAGTCGAGACGGTTACACCGGGGAGGAAACGTCGCGTATTGAAATGGCTGAAGCGGCGCAGCAGAAGTACGGGGCGCCCCAGCTTACGTTGCATCGTGCCGACGTCATGACTGCCCTGGAAGAAAGCGTTGAGCCGGGTACAGTGAAGTTGGGCAGGAAAGTCGCTCGTATCGAAGACAAGGCCGATGCGGTAACAGTTCACTTTGAGGATGGCGGCCAGGAAACCGTCGATGTGCTGATTGGCGCTGATGGTATTCATTCCACTGTACGCACTGCCATGTTTGGGCCGGAGCAACCTGACTTTACAGGTGTGGTGGCTTATCGTGCCGTGGTCCCCGTGGCAAAGCTGGGTAACCTGCCCAATCTCGACAGTTTTACCAAGTGGTGGGGCAAGCAGCCTGAGGTGCAATTGGTCTCATTCCCGCTTAATCAAGGTAAGGATTTGTTTATTTTCGCCACGACACCGCAGGAAGGGTGGCATCTGGAGTCCTGGACTGCACCGGGTGAAGTCAGCGAGCTTCAGTCGCATTATGTTGACTTCCACGAAGAGGCGCGGGCATTGCTCGACGCGTGTGATTCGGTCTTGAAGTCGGCCCTTTATGTGCGTGACCCTTTGCCGCAATGGTATCAGGGTCGGCAAGTGTTGCTGGGCGATGCATGTCATCCGATGATGCCGTTTATGGCTCAAGGTGCCGGTCAAGCCATTGAAGACGCGGTTGTGCTGGCGCGTTGCTTGAGCTCAACGGATTTCCCCGACCATACAACGGCATTCAAAGTGTATCAGCAGGCGCGTCATGAGCGCACGGCAGAAATACAAATAGCGTCGCGCGGCAATAACTGGTTGAAGTCGGGTACCAATGCCGACTGGGTTTATGGTTATGATGCCTGGTCGATTGAATTGGGTTAGGTCGCAATGGCGAAAGAGTCGGTGGGCCACCACGAGCAGGCAGGTGCGGAAACAGGTGCATTGGTAACACCCATGGTGCGTGGCTTGCGCCTGCTTGAGTATATTGCACAGGGTGGCAGCACCAGTAATCTTAGCGAGGTCGGGCGACTGATCGATGTCAATCGCGTAACTGTAACCCGGTTGCTGGCGACGCTCGAGCAAGAGAATATGATCGAACGTTTGCCATCGGGTGGACATCGGGTCAGCTTGCGTTTTCTGGCCCTGTCTGCAACCGCATTGGGCAATAATGATTTCATGTCGGTTGTGCGGCGGTATGCCTGTTCAATGTGCCATGCGCTGGGCGTCTCGGTTTATTACACCGTCCTGGATGGCACTGATATGGTTTATTTATTGCGCGAAATGCCGCCGTCGGGGCTAATCAGTCATATTACGCTGGGCAGCCGGGTACCTGCCTGGCAATTGGCGCCGGGTAAGGCGGTTCTTGCATGCCAGTCTGACGACGAACTGGAACGAACGTTCGGTTCGTCGTCCCTGAATCCAATTCCCGATTTTGAAGCGTGGATGCGGGAAATAAGCGGTATCCGGGAAACGGGTCATGTGTGGAGCCGGTCTCGCCTGGAAACAGGCATTAATGCCTGTGCCGCTGCAATTGTGAACGCGCATGGCAACGCGGTGGGCGCGCTAAGTGTCGTTGGCCCGGAGCGTGTTTTCGTTGAAGACGTGGCCCTGGAAGGGCAGGCACAGGCAGCTGTGTGTGAGGCGGCACGGGCATTGTCTAAATTGAAACAATGTGATGGTGCGACCTGAAACGGGTATTCAGGCGTTGGCGGTTCACTTCCGGTTTTGATCAGCAGGTTGTGAATGATTCACGCACCTGTGCCGCCGTAGTTCAATGAGAGCGAAAGGGAGCGCGCCGCTTTCTTGACTTGTTCAATGAGCTGCTCGCGTTCAACTTCCGGTATGCGTATATTGGGAACGGTCAGGCCCAGTGCGGCCGTTACAACGCCGGACTCATCAAGAACGGGTGCGGCAATGGTTGAAATATTGGTTTCGAAAAAACCCTCTTCCATGACATAGCCCCGCGCTTTGTCTTTCTGGAGCAAAGTGTAAAGATCGGCTGTGGTTGCAGGGGTGTTGGGGCCGTGCACCTGGAGTTTCTCTTCAGGATAAAGCGCCTGCAGTTGTTCGAAGCTATGGTGGCTTAGCAAAACGCGCCCGAGTACAGTTGCATGTGCGGGAAGTCGGGTTCCAACATGCACCGAACTACTGAAAACCGACGCCGGCGCTACTTTCTGAATATAAATGATATCGCGCCGGTCTCGAATAACCAGGTTGGAGGAGTAGCCTGTTTCGTCACGCAGCCGTTCCAGAATGGGGCGACTCAGTTCAGTCATTGATAAAGAGGCTAGATACTCAAAACCCAGCCTCAGCACGGCCGTGCCCAATTGGTAATCTCGTCCGTTATTCAGCCGTTCTACAAACCCCAGGTTCTCCAGTGTGACGAGCAGCCGGAAAATGGTTGTGCGCGGGACGCTCAGGCGTCGGGCAAGTTCCGGCGCGGTGAGTGTGGGTGTTTGTCGGGAAAACTCGCTGAGTATGCGCAGGCCGCGTTCAAGACCGGGTACTGCATATTTTTCTATATCTTTAGCCGCCATATTCAGTAGAAGAGAGCCCTGTAGTTAACTGGTTTCAGCTTGCCTCAGGTCGATATCAAGCCGGGCGAATGCGTCGATTTCAATACTGAGGCCAGGAAACGCAAAAGCACTGACCTCAATCAGCGTCGAGCACGGGAAAGTACCAGTGAAATACTGTTTGCGCAACTCGGAAACAACCGTTTTATCCTGCACGTTGGTCAGGTAAATAACCAGTTTATAAATATTGTGCAGGTCACCGCCCGCCGACTGCAGCAGGGCACGGATGCGCTCCATGATGCGCATGCCCTGGCCGCGGGTATCCATGGTTTCACCCTGGTCGTTTATAGCGGTGTTTGCAGTTATGCCCGACATGACCACTTCCTGGCCGATAACCAGGCAATTCGACCAGGTTGCGTTGGGAGGTTCGGGAACAGACGGCACCTTAACGTGCCGCACATTCCCGTTCCCATTTGGCAACAGTGCCATTAAACAATACCCCGGTTCAACTGGTCGGTGGCCAGCTTGCGCAGTTGGCGACGTGCACGTGTCACACCGACATCGTGTTGATAAAGGTGTTCGTGCTGGTTGGCATCGGACTCCATTTGCTCCAGAACCACACGGTCTTGTTCCAGCACTGTCCAGTGGCGGGCCTCCAGGCGATTTTTGTAAAGGAAGCGCCATGCGTCACGTTGCCATCCCTCAACTTTACGAACACGCCAGTGGAACACCGCGGTAATGTCGGGCGAAATCGGGGTGTAACAACCGATAATGCCAAAGTTGCCTCCCGGACCGCCTGTTTTAGGGTAGGGGATTTCCAAACGCAGCCAGACCAGCCCTGTATCGGCCCACTCGGACCAGTCGAAGTTAACATCGCGCTGCCCGGCTTTTTCGAAAATAAAGCCTGTGTCTGTATCGCGTAGCTGGAACTCGGCCGAACGCGCACCCAATGACATGCTGTGTGACTGCTTGTGCAGGTACGTCCCGTGCATGGGATCCATTACATTGTCGATGACGTAGCGGTAGCCACCGCGCCACTCGGTATAGCACAGGAAGTCGGAGTATTCGTCGGAAGTGAGCTGCTCGGGCAGTACCAGCGGCGGGGGAGTATCAATGTTTTCAGACGAGTTGTACATGAAGATCGCACCATTGCTTTCCTGTATGTGAAAAGCGCGTGTCGGGCGGGATCCTTCAAGTTTACAGCCCGGATTACCGGGAACAGAAACAACCGTGCCGTCGCAACTGACTTCGACACCATGATAGCCGCAGGCAATTTTATTGCCCAGCGGGATGCCAAATGAAAGCGGGGCGCCCCGGTGGGGACAATGGTCTTCGAGGCAGTGCACTTTGTTATCGGCATCGCGCCAAAGTACCAGTTTGCGACCCAGGCGACGCAATGATACGGGTGTATCTTTGACAAAATGCGATGGGCAGATGGCGTGCCAGTAGTCTTTCAGCCCTTCGGTGAGGATTTTTTCAACTTGCGCTTCGGTTTCAGCGCGGTTTGCTGTTGCTGTACTCATGGAATTTCCTATTGATCTCGTTTAGTCGTTGGCGAGACGCTTAAGCTCTTCAGCCAGATTGTCGGTTGTCCAGGTATCTGCTGTTTGTGGCTGTGGGCCCTGGTCGTTCAAGAAGTTGGCGAGTGCATCGAGCTCGGTAATGTCGGAACCGAACGCACGTTCAATGCTGTCGCCCAACAGATTTTCGTAGGCGGTAGGTTCCTGGCTGCGAGCCTGATGCGGATCAAGATAACAAGGGGTGAGGTAGCGGTCTTGCATTATTGGCCTCCGTTGCGTACGCGTTCCTTGATTCGTTCGCGTACAGGGATAAAGTCATAGGTGGGAAAACATTGGGTGGTGAAGACGCCCCAGGCCGAACGCTCGAGTTCGACATTTACAACCGGGAGTAAATGAGGTGGAACACGCAATGTGACGATTTGTCCAAACCCCATGGCGACTGTCCAGGAAACGATTTCAACGCCTTCCGGAGGGAAGCGATCCCACCATTCAGCCGCTTTGAGTTTGCCTTGGATCGTATCCAGGTTCTGTGATTGATCGTGCTTGAGAAATACAGTTAGTAATGTGGTCTCTGAGGCCATGACGGCTCCGGGTTGTAATCACAGTGCTGCTGTTGCATGAGTTAGAATAGCAAGCCTGTTTAAACGTTCCATATATTAAACAATGTTTTACATAGGGTTAGTGTAGGTGGGGTGGAATGAGCGATCTATCGGTAAAAACCCTATGTTTGATCTTCATAATGATATTAAGCTACTGAAAAATATATATTTTTTTTATTTGAATCGATCTGGTTCCATTTGATTTAATGTTGATTTTTGTCAAATCAAAGCCTGGATAAAGGGTTATCCCTAATATATTACTCTCCTTCAAGAAGATAAAGTCTGTTTAAAGAGCAAAACGTCAGTTCATATATAAAACACCGCTAAGGAGCACACCGCTCATGGTCGAAATTGAATTCCGTGATGTCACCAAGTCGTTTATCGATCGCCAGACATCCAAAACTATCACTGCAGTTACCGATGTTTCCCTGTCTATCAAAAAGGGTGAGGTGGTTTCGCTTATCGGGCCTTCCGGTTGTGGCAAAAGCACCTTGTTGAATATGGGGTCAGGCCTGTACCAGCCCACCGAGGGTGAGGTTTTCGTGAAAGGCAAGCTCGTTACCAAGCCCGTGCGTGAAGTGGCGTTCATGCTCCAGAAAGACCTGCTGATGCAATGGCGCACTATCGAAGACAATGTGGCTTTGGGGCTTGAAATCGCCGGCGTTGGGAAGTCCGAGCGCATGAAGATTGCTCACGAACTTTTGTACAAGTGCCATCTGAAAGGTTTCGAGAAGCATTATCCCTATCAGTTGTCGGGCGGGATGCGTCAACGTGCTGCGTTGGCACGCACGCTTGCCATCGATCCGCACGTTATGTTGCTCGACGAACCCTTTTCGGCGCTTGATGCCCAAACAAAAATGGTGCTTCAACAAGATCTGGCCCAGATGTTGTACGAGAAAGAGCGTACGGCACTTTTCATTACCCACGACCTGGTTGAGGCCATTGCCCTGTCTGACCGTTTGCTAGTAATGAGCGAACGGCCAGGCACCATTATTGAAGAAATCGTCATAGATCTTCCACTGCGCGAGAATCCACTCGAGCGGCGCAAGTTATCAGAAGTTGGGCCCTTGCAGGGGCGCTTAATGGACCTACTGAAAATTGGCAAAGAAGAGTTGGCTCATTAAGCAATTAGGTGTACCCGTTGTTCCTTTTTTGAAATTCCGACACTTACTAAGATCCGGAGGACATAATGAAAAAATTACTCGCCATTACCGCGTTGGGCGCATGTTCGCTTTTCTCCACAACTGCCGCCATGGCAGCTGAAACAGGTAAAGACTTGCAAAAGGTCACGTATTTGTTGCCTGCGCCTAAAACGCTTCCTGCATTCGCACCTTGGCTGGTCGCTCAGCATCAGGGTTATTTCGCCGATGAAGGGCTTGACGTTGAATTCGTGACAGGCAAAGGCGGTGTTGATGTAGCCAAGCAAGTGGGTGCCGGCAACGCCGTTATCGGTGGCGCCATTGGTGACACTTCCATTATTGTGCGCGCCAACGGCGTACCCGTTAAGTCTGTCGCCGTACTGGGCGCAGGCTCGTTAACGCTGATCGCCTCTCATGCCGACAAGCCGGTGAACAAGCCTGCAGAACTGAAAGACAAAGTGATCTCGGTCATGGCTTATACCGACACCACTTACTACTCTTTGCTGGGCACGATGCGTAAAGCCGGCTTGTCTCGTGACGACGCCAATATTCAGGCAGCCGGCCCTGCAGGTGTATGGCAATTATTTGCGTCCGGAAAGTCGGAAGTCATGGCCGGTGTGCCCGACTGGGTTGTGAGCGCTCGCGCTGCGGGCACCAAAGTTCACATTATGCCGCGCGAAGAAGGTTTCAACAGCATGGCCCAGGCCATTCTGGCATCTGATGAGTCCATCAAGAACAATCCCGAGCTGATTCAGAAAATGGTGCGTGCAACGCTGAAAGGCATGACGCTCATCATGAATGAGACCGACAAGGCCGTTGCCTCTTATGTTGAAGCGAACCCCGCATTCAAGGGCAAGGAAGATCAGGTGCGTCAGGTATTCGACCTGTATAACAAATACGTTTATGCAAATCAGGAAGTGCCCGGAACAATGGATCCCGAGCGCCTGGCGAACGTACAGAAATTTTACGTATCCGAAGGTATCGTGAATACAGAGACCCCGCTTGACGAACTCTACACCAATCAATTTGTTGGAGATGGTAAATGAGTTTGGAGTCATCCACGGTCAGTGTTAACCAACCTGTAGGGATGTCTCGTTCGCAAAAGCTCAACCAGCCCAAACCGAAAAAACACTCTACAGGAGGACCTGGTGTGTCTAAACAAACTTTTACTGCGCTTTGTAGTCTGTCTGTCTTGATTCTGGTGCTGGCCGCCTGGGAGTGGATCCCGGTGTGGCTGGATACACCGGCCTATATCTGGCCGGTGTTTTCCTCGGTTGTTGAAGAGGGCATCAGAATGTGGAACACCGGTAATCTGCTGGAGCACTTCGGCATTACCGCGTTCGAAGTTGTAATCGGCTTTTTACTGGGCGCATTACTGGGTCTGTTCGTCGGCGTTGTGCTGGGTTTGTCACCAACGACGGAATCGGTGTTGTCGCCTTACATTCTCGCCTTGCAGATTGCACCAAAAGTGGCGTTTGCGCCGCTGTTCGTCATGTGGATGGGCTACACCATTTACCCGAAGATTCTGGTGGGTATTCTGATCGTCTTCTTTCCCATCATGATTAACGTGTTGTCGGCTATTCGTACAGTTGATCCCGATATGGTCAACCTGGTTCGCACATTGAATGCATCACGGCTGCAGATTTTCCGTCTGGTCGAGTTTCCTTCGTCGTTGCCTGCCTTGTTCTCCGGTTTGCGTATCGGCTCCACCCTGGCTGTTATTGGTGTCACCGTGGGTGAACTGGTGGGTGGTAACCAAGGCCTGGGCTTTTTGCTGGTTGACTCCGAAGGCCAGGGCAACACCGCCGGCGTGTTCGTGGCCATTATTGGCTTGACCATTATCGGGATCGTGGCCTATGCGGCTGTCGTTTGGGCCGAACGTCGTTGCCTGCATTACATCCCGAAAATCACGACCACGACAGCTTAATGGAAACCAACATGCAATCCGATGAAGTTTCTATCACCAAGCAAGGGCTGCTAACGGGACGCCGGATACTGGTAACCGGCGGCGCCCGCGGGCTTGGCCTGGCGTTTGCCCGTCATGCGGGGCGTGCCGGTGCCGCGGTTGTTATTGCCGACATTCTGGCCGATGAATTGCATGCCGCTGCGGAAAAACTGCGTACCGAAGGTATCCAGGCGCACAGCGTGGTATTCGACCAGAGCAATCCGGCATCTGTTACTGAATGCGCAACGCAGGCTGCGCAATTACTGGGTGGGCTCGATGGCCTGGTGAATAACGCAGCCATCACCAACTCCGGTGGCAAAGCCTTGAGCGAGCTCGATATCGATGTCTGGGACAAAGTCATGGCTGTCAATGTACGTGGCACATGGCTGATGAGCCGCGCCTGCTGGCCGGCGCTCAAGGCGTCCGGGCACGGCAGTATTGTCAACCTGGCATCCGATACCTCGTTATGGGGTGCGCAGAACCTGCTTGCCTACGTTGCCAGCAAAGGTGCCGTTATCGCAATGAGCCGCTCGATGGCGCGTGAAATGGGTGTGGACGACATTACAGTCAATGCCGTGGCGCCCGGGTTAACGCTCGTCGAGGCAACCGAATACGTGCCCAAGCATCGTCATGAACTGTATGAAAACCAGCGGGCGATCCAGCGTCAGCAGATGCCCGACGATGTTAGTGGCGTGGTCACTTTTCTTCTTTCAGACCTGTCTCGTTTTGTGACAGGTCAAGTCATGGCCGTCAATGGCGGCTTTGTCATGCATTAACCATAAAGGTGAGTTCTATGAGTGAACAAACAGTAGCTGAAAAACCTTCCTGGGAGCGCCCGGAAGGCGCCAGTTTCGACGACTGGATGCAAACGCGAATCGCGCGTTACTCAACCCGCAAGTATGACTGGGATGCCTTGAAGTTCCAGGCTGATTACGACCCCACCTATCGTCGTGCTCAAATGCGCTACGTCGGTACCGGCGGTACGGGTGTTGCGCAAGACGTTAACACGGTGCCGTCGGAAAACTTTACGTTTTCCACCATGGTTATTCCGGCCGGGCACATTGGCCCGTCGCACTTGCACACCGATGTTGAAGAAGTGTTCTTCATTATTCGCGGCAAGATGAAATTGGTTCTTGAGAAGGATGGTGAGCGATTTGAAACCATTCTGACCGAGCGCGACCTTGTTTCGGTTCCTCCTGGTGTTTATCGCGAAGAGATCAACGTTGGTGATGAAGACGCATTGATGTGTGTGATGCTGGGTGCCAAAAAGCCCATTATCCCAACCTATCCGCCAGACCATCCCCTGTCGAAAATCAAACGCTGATTTTCATTGAGTAAAAAGGTACGATCCGTGTCCCAGCTTATTCCCAGCAGCGAAGTTCAGGCGCCCTCCGATCCGTTTTTTGCATACGAATGCATGAAGACAGGGCAGGGGGATGTCGGGTTGCGTCGCTGTGGTCGGGGGCCGGACACGGTTGTCCTGTTACACGGCATCAGTTCGGGCGCCGACTCCTGGCGGGAGTGCGCCAGTTTGTTGCAGCACGATATGCAGATTATTGCCTGGGACGCGCCGGGCTATGGTGAGTCTGCGTCGTTAACACAAGTTCAGCCCAGCGCGATCGATTATGCACATCGACTGCAAGGCTTGTTGGATGTGTTGGACATTGAGCACTGTATGGTGGTGGGTCACTCGCTGGGCGCGCTCATGGCGTCGGGCCTGGCAAGGCAACACGATCCCCGTGTAACGCAGTTTTTGTTGATTAGCCCTGCATTGGGTTATGGCGGTACCGACAAGGCCAGTGAAGTACGGGCAGGCCGATTCGCCGCCCTGGCTGAAAAAGGTGTGCATGGCATGGCACAAGCGTTGCCCGATCGATTGCTGTCGGCGTTCGCCGTACAAGCGCATCGGCAGGCGGTTACAGCAAATGCCATGAAATTGAACGAAAGCGGATATAAACAGGCGGTTGAGTTGCTTTGTGGCGATGATATTTACCGTTATGCAGACGATTTCCCGGCTAATACCCGCGTGTATTGTGGTGATGCCGATATTGTGACAACGCCCGAGCAGTCGGCTGCATTTGCAAAGCGGTTGGGTTTCCCGTTTGAGTTGATTTCACAGGCAGGGCATGCCAGCTATATAGAGCAGCCGCAGCAGGTTGCAAACCTAATTCATCAGGCCATGTCTAATGTTCGAGGTGTTGCGTGAACATGAATGAACTTGGTCGCCTGGAGGCGGCTCAGCGTTATACGGTGCCGGGACTTGAGCGCGGATTGCGTATTCTTACCGCCTTCACGCGTGGTGAGCCCGTGCTGTCGGCCCCTGAACTGGCACGCCGCCTATCCATTCCCCGATCTACAGTTTTTCGGTTGCTGTCGACGCTTGAGCAATTGGGATTTGTTGAACGTGATGTCAGCGGGCGTGATTATTGTTTGGGTACCGGAGTGCTGCGCTTGGGTTTTGAATGCCTGGCTGCGAAAGAACTGACTGAGCTGGGGCGTCCGATTCTGGAACGCCTGCGCGATACCACCGGCTGCTCGTGCAATCTGGTCGTACGCGACGGGCGCTCTGTGGTTTATGTAGCCAGGGCAGTCGTGCAAACACCCTATGCCAATACAGTACACCTGGGTACCCGCTTGCCGGCACACGCCACGTTATTTGGTCGTGTATTGCTGCGCGATCTGCCTTTTGAGGCGCTGCAGCAGATGTATCCAGAAGAACAATTGCAGGCTGCCACCCCGAAAACGCCGGCAACTGTAATCCAGCTGTATCGCCTGATTCAAAACGATCGGGCGCATGGCTACGTGTTTGACCAAGGCTATTTCGAGCCGAATATTTCCACCCTGGCTGTTCCCGTATTCGGACAGGCGGGGAAAGTGGTTGCTGCTTTAGGTGTGACGGTTTCCGGCCCCAAGTACAGCGCCGATACCATTGATGAATTAGCGCGCAGCGCGTGCGAGGCAGCCCGAGGTTTGTCGGGACTGCTCGACCACGTGACTGCATCCCGTCATTAAGCGTTTGAAAGTTTATGAATAAAGAGGAATGAATGTTCAACCTGGAAGGAAAAGTGGCGGTGGTCACGGGCGGCAGTTCCGGCATTGGTCTGGCAACGGTCAGGTTATTGCTTGAACAAGGCGCCAGCGTTGCATTTTGCGGCCGCAGTGCTGAACGGCTCGAGTCGGTAGCCGCCCAATTGCGCGCAACGCTCCCCCAAAGCCGTTTCATGACACATGTATGCGATGTTTTGAACCCTGAAGAGGTTCGCGCGTTTGCGCAGGCAGTGCGTAATCAATTGGGCAAGCCCAGTATGTTGATCAACAACGCAGGTCAGGGGCGTTTGTCTACCTTTGCCGACACCGATGATCAGGCGTGGGAAGAAGAGCTGCGCTTGAAGTTTTTCTCGGTTATTCACCCGACGCGTACTTTTCTGCCCGATCTTGAAACACAGGAAGACGCAGCCGTTGTTTGCGTTAATTCATTGTTGGCAGCACAGCCCGAAGCCCATATGGTGGCGACCTCGGCTGCGCGTGCCGGTGTCATGAACCTGGTTCGTTCACTTGCCACCGAGTTTGCTCCTAAGGGAATACGCGTAAACGGCATTTTGCTGGGTTTGGTGGATTCAGGCCAATGGCGTCGCCGTTTTGAGGCACGCGAAGATAAAAACCAGACGTGGGAGCAATGGTCTCTTGAGCTGGCACAGCGTAAACATATTCAACTTGGGCGATTGGGGCGTCCTGAAGAAGCCGCCCGCGCCATTGTTTTTCTTGCGACGCCATTGTCCTCTTACACAACTGGCTCACATATCGACGTTTCTGGAGGAGTATCCCGCCATGCATAAAAAGAATGTTGAAGTAACCGTCGGCTCGGCAATTGCCGCCTTTCTTGAAGAATGCGGGGTCAGAACGGCATTCGGTGTCATTTCCATTCATAACATGCCTATTCTCGACGCATTTGGCGAGCGTGGCGTGGTCCGCTTTGTTCCCGCGCGCGGTGAGGCGGGTGGAACCAATATGGCTGATTCCTATGCGCGTACCACAGGTGAATTAGGCGTTTGCCTGACCAGCACAGGTACGGCAGCCGGCAATGCTGCAGGCGCCATGGTGGAAGCCTTGACAGCCGGCACGCCCATGCTGCATATCACCGGACAAATCGAAAGTCAGTATCTCGATCAGGGCCTTTCCTATATTCACGAAGCGCCCGATCAACTGACCATGTTGCACGCGGTATCCAAAGCGGCGTTCCGTGTTCGCAGCGCGGAAACGGCACTGAGTACCATCAAGCATGCCGTGCAAATTGCCATGACCGCGCCGACAGGGCCGGTTAGTGTTGAAATCCCCATTGATATTCAAGGTGCGCTCATCAGCATGCCGACCGATCTGCGTCCATTGGAAGTGCCGCTTTACCAGCCGTCGGAAGCATCACTGGATCGCCTGGCCGAACGCTTGTTGCAAGCAAAGCGTCCGCTGTTGTGGCTGGGTGGCGGGGCGCGACATGCGAGCCAGGCTGTTCAGCGTTTGATGAAGATGGGTTTTGGCGTTGTGACCAGTACACAGGGCCGTGGCATTGTTCCGGAAAACGACCCGCAATCGCTGGGTGCTTTCAATCTGCACAAGCCCATTGAGGCCTTTTATCAAACCTGCGATGCCATGCTTGTGGTGGGTTCCCGCCTGCGCGGTAACGAAACACTGAAGTACCAGTTGAAACTGCCGCGCCCCTTGTACCGGGTGGATGCAGATCCGGCCAGCGAAGGGCGTTGCTATGAAACCGACGCGTTTGTGCATGGCGATTCAAGATTGGTTTTGGAAGGTCTGGCTGATAGACTGGAAGGCAAGATGCAGGTCGAGGCTCAATTCCATGGCGATTTGCAAGCTGCTAAGCGCGCTGCAGCTGACAGTTTGGTTGATGGCCTGGGGCCTTATTCTGCTTTGGTGGAGGCGTTGCAAGCTGCCGTTGGACAAAACTTCAATTGGGTACGCGACGTTACCGTTTCCAACAGCACCTGGGGTAATCGTTACTTGTACCTGTTTGACCCCAAGGCCGGTGTTCATGCACTGGGCGGCGGTATTGGCCAGGGGTTGGCGATGGGTATTGGCGCGGCAATCGGCGCGGCTCAGACGCATTCCGGCAAGAAAACATACTGCCTGGCCGGAGACGGCGGTTTCATCCTGAATTTGGGTGAACTGGCTACAGCAGTGCAGGAAAAAGCCAATATGGTCATTGTCCTGATGAACGATAAAGGTTACGGCGTCATCAAGAATATTCAAGACGCGCAGTATGGTGGGCGCAGACATTACGTTGACCTTCATACGCCTGATTACGCCGGCTTGTGCCAGTCGCTTGGCATTCCACATGCCAAGGTCAGTAACCTGGAGAGCATTGGCGAAGTTTTGCAAACTGCCATCGCAACCGACGGTCCGTTTATGGTGGAGGTCGATATGTTGTCGATCGGTAAATTCAAAACGATTTTTGCCGGGCCCCCGGTGAATCAGCCTGAACCCATGACGATGAACTCATAAACAAAGGTAGATAATGACAGTAGAGAATATCGCTCTGGTTGGGTTTGGTGCCATTGGTCGCTCAGTATTCGATCTGATTGCCGACGATTCCCGTTTGAAGATCAACCGTATCGTGGTGCCGGCCGAGCATGTTCAGCAGGTGAAAGACAATTTGTCACAGCGCACGGATGCGGCCCAGGTCGTGGTGTCTGACCATATCCCGGATAACGGCCGGCCCGACCTGATTGTTGAGTGTGCAGGCCATAGTGCGATTGAAACGCATGTTTTACCGGCTCTGGAGGCAGGAACCCCCTGCATGGTTGTTTCCATCGGTGCATTATCGGAGCCTGGCTTGCCGGAAAAACTGGAAGCGGCGGCGCAAGCCGGTGGCACTCAGGTGCAGTTGCTGTCAGGCGCCATCGGTGGTATCGACGCTTTGGCGGCGGCACGTGTTGCCGGGTTGGACGATGTTACTTATGTTGGCCGCAAGCCGCCCCTGGGATGGTTGGGCACCCCGGCAGAAGAAAAGCTTGATCTTCATAACCTGAAAGAGAAAGCCATTTTTTTCGAAGGCTCGGCTCGCGATGCTGCTCGTCTTTTTCCAAAAAATGCCAATGTGGCGGCCACATTGTCGTTGGCCGGAGTCGGTCTGGATAAAACCACAGTCAAACTTTATGCCGACCCAACCGTATCAGAGAATATTCACTACTACGAAGCGCAGGGTGCATTCGGCTTTATGGGTGTAACCCTGAAAGGCAAGCCGCTGGCCAGTAACCCGAAGACATCCGCATTAACTGTTTATAGCGTTGTGCGTGCGCTGAAGAACCGCGTTCAACCCGTCGTTGTCTGAATCGCCTGCTGAGCGAACAGAACGAATGCGCTTGATTGCATGAAAGGATAAGTAATGAGCAATGAACTACTGCCGATTTGTATTGCCGGACAATGGCGTTTGGGCCAGGGTCCCGAGTACACCACGTATTACCCTGCTACGGGGGAGGCCGTTGCATCATTGAATGCAGCCGGCTCGCAAGACGTTGAAGACGCGATACAAGGCGCCCAGAAAGCGTTTGAAGAGAGTGGCTGGCCGCAACGCAAGCCGCATGAGCGTGCTGCCGTGCTGTATCGCATTGCTGAACAGATTCGTCGCGAGGCGGAGGAGTTGGCGCAACTGCAACGCCTGGATAACGGTAAACCTATCAATGAAACCCGGGCACTGGTAGCCAGTGCGGCCGCTACATTCCAGTTTTTTGCTTCAGCATGCGAGACGCTCGAAGAAACTTTAACGCCATCGCGCGGTGATTATTTGACACTCAGCATTTACGAGCCCATGGGGGTTATTGCGGCAATTACACCCTGGAATTCGCCCGTTGCCAGTGAGGCGCAGAAAATTGCGCCTGCTTTGGCGGGTGGCAATGCGGTTGTCGTTAAACCTGCTGAAATTACGCCTTTGCTGGCACTTGAGTTGGCGCGCATTTGCGAAGAAGCCGGCTTGCCTAAAGGGTTGATCAGTGTCCTGCCCGGCAAAGGCTCTGTCATTGGTGACTTGATTACACGTCATCCTTTGGTGCGCCGGGTTTCGTTCACCGGCGGTACGTCGGTGGGTCGGCATATTGCCGGTATTGCCGCCGATAAGTTCATGCCCGCCTCGCTGGAACTGGGTGGCAAGTCGCCCACCATGGTGCTTGAGGATGCCGACCTTGATCACGCCGTTTCTGGAGTTTTGTACGGCATTTTCAGTTCTTCCGGCGAGTCGTGCATAGCAGGCTCGCGCCTGTTCGTGGCCGAATCGCTTTACGACACATTCATGGAGCGTCTGGTCAAAGGTGCAGAACAGTTGCGTGTCGGCGATCCTTCCAGTGAGCAAACCCAAATGGGACCACTCATTAGTGAAAGCCACCGCGCTTCGATTGAGCGTTATGTGCAAAAAGGGCTGGATGAAGGGGGGCGTTTACTCACTGGCGGGAAGCGCCCGGCAGGTGAACTGTACGACAAGGGCAGTTATTACCTGCCTACCATTATCGATGGATTGGATAACAATGCCACGATTTGCCAGGAAGAGATCTTCGGTCCGGTATTGGTCGCCATGCCATTTAAAAACCTGGATGACCTGATCGAGCAGGCTAACGACAGCGTGTATGCGCTGGCCGCCGGGATATGGACCAAAGATTACAAGAAGGCCTGGAATTTGGCGCGTGCGGTTAAAGCCGGTAACGTGTGGATCAACACTTACAAACTGTTTTCTATTGCCACGCCTTTTGGCGGCTGGCGCGATAGCGGCCTGGGCCGTGAAAAAGGGCGTCAGGGTATTCTGCAGTATATGGAACAGAAAAGTATTTACCTTGGCACGAATGACAGCCCCATGCCGTGGGCCGGCCTGTAAGCTAAAGGAGTCATGATGAAAGTAATGGGTATCGACGAAATCACCTATGGTGCGAACGATTTCGACACCTGCAGGAAGTTTTTCAGTGATTGGGGCCTGACGTTAACGAACGAATCCGTTTCAGAACTTGTCTTTTCTTCTTTGAATGGTTGTCGTGTGAATGTGGTGCGCGAAGACGATCCGGCGTATCCAGCTCCCATCGAGCAAGGGCCAACCTTGCGCGAAGTGGTCTGGGGGGTGTCATCCGACGATGTCATCACTGAATTTGCGCAGCGCCTTGCGTCTGTTGCGGGCTATAAGCACAACAACGGACGTGTTTCCTGTATTGACCCGAACGGCCTCTTGGTCAGTTTTCAACTGACGCAGAAAAAAGAGGTGGAAGTCGAATGCGGCGAGTCGAATACCTGGAACAGCAAGCCCCGACGCAATGCGCCCAGTCCCATTTATGAACAGGCACAGCCCATTGAGGTTGGTCACGTTGTGTTTTTTGTGAAAGACCTGGCGGCAGTGGAAACGTTTTATGTGGAAAATTTCGGGTTTGTGCCGTCTGATCGCTATCCGGAGCGCGGTGTATTTCTTCGCTGCGACCCGGACGGCGGCCACCACGATTTGTTTTTGCTGCAAACACCGGATAAAAAGGTGGGCTTGAATCACGTTGCTTTCGCGGTACGCGATATTCATGAAGTGTTCGGTGGTGGTTTGCATTTCGATCGCTGTGGCTGGAAAACCCAGTTGGGCCCAGGTCGTCACCCGATTTCTTCCGCGTATTTCTGGTATTTCGTGAATCCCGCCGGTGGATTGATTGAATACTATGCCGACGAAGATCAGTTGGATGAAAACTGGGTTCCTCGCGAGTTCGAGCCCGCACCAACGCGTTTCGCTGAGTGGGCGGTAGATGGCGGGTTGGATGGCCACACCCGACGCCAAAAGAACGTGGGTGCGCCGGAAGGAAAGTTTCTGACTGACAAGAAGTAATAGCCCGGTATCGTGCGATGTACGACACGGCGCCCCGCAAACGGAATGTAAGTTCCGCTTGCGGGGCGTTTTTTCTTCTGTGCAAGTTCGTTGAACTTTCGTGCCTTATGTGTGTGCGACAAGGCGCAAAAAAACCGGGTGTGCCTTCACATACCCGGTTTAAACTCAAATCTACGTATTGCATTTCTGCGCCAGCGTAGAAGGTGCTGCTAACGACTTCAGATAAACAGACCGGGTTTGAAAAGCCCGGTCTGTTGTAGCATCATGCTTCGATTAGAAGTCGTGACGCAAACCCGCCATGACAGCGGTCTGGCTTTGACCAGGGTTTGGATTAATACCAGCCGTGCCGCTGCTAGCTGCCAAATTGGTTGCATCGTCGTTGTCCATGTAGGCAGCAGATGCATAAACGGATGTGCGCTTGGACAAATTGTATTTCACGCGAGCAACGTAATACCAAACTTTCTGGCTGCCGGCTGTCGCGTTCTTGTAGCGAACATAGTTTACAGTGCCGTCCAGTGTAACTGCCGGTGTAATACCGTAAGCTGCACCCAGGGACCACAAGTCGGAGCGGTCACCCAGCCCACCGCCGACGCCGAAAATGCCGTCGTTCTTGCGGTTCAGATAGGTCAGCGCTACTTTCAGGCTGTCCCACTTGACATAGGCGTTAGCCAAGACACGACGGTCTTTGTCGTCGCTACCCAGGCCGTAGAAATTGCCACCGGCGGGATCGTTACCTGTGATAACGTCATAAGCAGCGTTTACGCCCCAGCCCGCAGTGTTGTAGCCGGCCATGAACGAGTAGGCACCGCAGGCGCTGTTGTCGCTGTAATCAACGCTACAGTTGGTGCCGCTAGGCGTGCCACGTGTGCCCGTTGCGGGTGGCACTGCAGGAGGACCACCCGCATTTACGTTGTCACGACCACGGGCCCATGCGGCACCGAAGGTGAAGCTGTCAAAATTGCCGCGATAGGTAATGGCGTTGTCCATGCGGGCGTTCGGGATGTAAGAGTCGATTGCGGCAAGACCGTTAGCGTGCGGACCCATGATGTCACCGCGGATATTGGCCCAGAACAGCATGTTGTATTGACGACCGAACGCCAGTTGACCCCAGTCACCCTTCAGGCCGACCCATGCCTGGCGACCAAACAAACGACCACCCTGACCGGATGTACCAGTGCCGGGATTGAAGCCGGACTCTAGAGTAAAGACGGCGCTCAGGTTGTCGGAGAGTTTTTCCGTACCACGCAGGCCCCAGCGTGAGGGCCAGTTGGAAGTGAGGTTATTAAAGTGAACCGAACTGCTGCTGCCACCACTGCCATCGGCGATATTGTTGGCATATTCAATCGCGGTGTCGATGGTACCGTATAGGGTAACGCTGGTTCCCTGGGCGGATGCCAGCATCGGGAACGAAAGGGCCAGGCCCACTGTAAGTGCTTTTAACTTCATTGGTTAGTTCTCCAACGTTGATGAAAATTATGCCGTTTGGCGGCACTGTTTTAGTAATGCAACCAACTGCGTCACTTTACTACTAACTGTAAATTCGTTGCACCAGGAAACTCGGTTAACTGCGCTGCAAGGTATTCAGTTGGTGTGGCCAGTTTGGCACATTCCCACTGTTTTGCCCTACGTTGTTTTTCGTACGTAATTGCTTGATAACTGTACGTTTCCTGAGCGTTGAAGTGAGTGTAAAGAGGGTGTCATACGAGCACGATACGGGTTAACCCTTCGTTAGGCCGATGTGTATGAAAAAAACAACGTAATTATGACGATTTGATGAAGGCGCCAAGAAAAGTGTGGTTTTAAAGCTGCAGTTCTAAGCGTGTTGAATGTTGTAAAAATATGACGCTTCCAAACCACACAGGCATGTAGAGGACCGGGTTAGCGCCGGCGGATCAGCACCGCAACGCTTAAAAAGGCCAGGATTGCGAAAAGGCCCATGCTCCAAAGCGCATATTCGAGACCCATCAGGTTGATTCGGGCATCCATGCAGGTCGCGTAAATGCCGAACAGCCATGGCAGGTTGGCGTCCAGGCCCGAAGCAACCATAAAACGGTCGGCAAAGGTTTGAGCACAGGAGAACATATGTGCCGCAACGGAGTATTGGTACCAGGCGGCCGTCACGCCCAATAAGCTGAGGATCAACGCGACGCCGGCCGCAATGCGATGACCCAGGCCGGGGCGCAAAATCAGCACGCCAACCCAGCACGCAAGCGCAATGACTATATATATAAGACGTTGCAGCACACACCATGCACATGGCTGCATGCCGAATACATGTTGTGACACCAGAGCGACGCCCACAGCACCGATGCATACGAAAGCGATGGCGTGAAGCAGTTTGGTTGTAGTCTTCATGGGTGGTGGGTCAGTGCGGGTTAATAAAGGCTGGATTGGGCCGAAAGGGCCGGACTGGGATTGTCGCTTAAGCGCGCCAGCAAATTACGTTCGAATTGTAACTGCGCCCGGGGGTGTTCCAGCGCATCCCCTTGGATAATAAATACATCCTCGACGCGATCGCCCAAGGTTAAAACCTTGGCCATTTGCAAGTTGATATCGTGGCGTACAAACACCTGAGCCAGACTGTAGAGCAGACCAGGACGGTCGGATGCCGTGACGGCAAGACGCCACGATTTGGAGTTTTCGTCGGGTTGCAGTTCTACATTTGGGACGACGGGGAATACCCGAGACTGACGTGAAATGCGGCCAACAATAGGTCGTTGTGTTCCGGCGTTGTCAGGCAGCGCCTTTTGAAGCGCATCAGTTAATTCATGCTCAACCAGGCTGGCCCACGAGCGGTAATCGGTATCGTGGCTGGGCAGCAGTACGATAAAGCTGTCGAGTGCCCAGCCGTGACGGGTGGTGTGAATGCGTGCGTCTTGAATGCTGAGCGTGTGTTGATCAAAATAGGCGCAGATGGCAACGAAAAGGTCGGGCTTGTCTTTGGCGTACACCATAATCTGCAACCCCTGGTTCTGCCCAATCACGCGTGCCTTGACCACAGGTTCAATTGCATTTACCCGGTAATATAAATGTCGCGTATGCCAGGCAATTTCAGCCGCGTCGTGACGCAGGAAGTAGGCGACATCCAGCTCTTTCCAGAAAGTGTCGCGTGCTTCGTCGCGCAAACCCATCAAGCGAATTTCCGAACTGGCCGCTTGTTTTCGTTGTGCCAGCACGGTGCCTGTGTCTGGCTGGGCTCCGCCCAGCGCTTCCAGGGTCAGGTGATACAGGTCTTCAAGCAACTTGCCTTTCCAGGAGTTCCATACTTTCGGGCTGGTACCGCGAATATCGGCAACCGTAAGCAGGTACAGGGCGGCCAATCGTCTCTCGGTTTTTATATGGCGGGCAAATTCGTGAATTGACTGTGCATCGGTGAGGTCACGTTTTTGCGCGAACTTGGACATGGTGAGATGCTCATGTACCAAAAACACGACCAGCTCCGTATCATCTTTATTCAGATTATGCGTTTTGCAGAATCGACGCGCGTCGCGCGAACCCAACTCGGAATGGTCGCCACCACGCCCTTTTGCAATGTCGTGATAAAGCGCGGCAATATAAAGCAGCCATGGACGATCCATGTCGGCGATCAGTTGGCTGGCAAGGGGGTATTCCTGGGCGTGCTCCGGCATGGTGAAGCGTCGGATATTACGAATAACACGCAGAATGTGCTGGTCGACCGTATAGGCGTGGAACAGGTCATGCTGCATCTGGCCTACAATCTTGCGGAATTCAGGCAGATAACGTGGCAGGATGTTCAGCAATGTCATGCGCCGCAATGCATGCACAATACCTCGTGGCTGCTGCAGTATTTGAATAAAAAGGTAGCGATTGATCGGGTTGCGCCTGAATTGTGTATCGATCAGGCGTCGCGCATGCCACATGGCCCGCATGACCTGGGCCGATAATCCCGTTAATTCGGCATGCTCCTGCATGACCAGAAAGGCGCGCAGTAGCAGTGTCGGGTTGCGCTCGAAAGCGTCGGGCAACTGGGTATCAAGCCGGTTGTAGGCTACGCAGAAATCATCGTCCAGAGCACGCCATTCTCCGCGTGTTTCGGGGAACAGGCGTTCTTCGAACGTCTGCATCAGGATTGTGTTCAACTGGTTCACCACCCGGGCTGCCCAGTAGTAGCGCTGCATGAGCAATTCGCTGGGCCGGCGCGTGCGCGTGGCCTCAAAGCCGTAAATCTTGGCAAGAGAGGGTTGCAGGTCGAACAGCAGGCGGTCTTCTCTGCGCCCGGCCAGTAAATGCAGTTCAATCCGCAGGCGCTTGAAAGCCAATTCGGCACGACGCAAGGCACGGTATTCCGAGGGCGTCAGTAAATCGGTCTGGCCGATTTCACGCCAGGTGTGCCCAGTGCCGGAGGCTTGTGCAATCCATAGCAAAACCATTAGGTCGCGCAGGCCGCCCGGTGCCTCTTTGCAGTTGGGTTCCAATGCGTAAGGCGTATCCTGGTGGCGTGTATGTCGTTGCTGCATCTCCGATCGCTTGGCCTGAAAAAATGCGCGCGGATCGCGTTGGGACGCCATGGTACTGGCCAGTTGTGCCAGCAGCGGTTTGCTGCCTGCAAGCCAGCGGCACTCCATCAGGGCGGTTTCTACCGTAATGTCGTTGGCGGCTTCGCGTTGGCAATCCTCAATCGTGCGCACACTGTGGCCAACCTCAAATCCCAGATCCCATAAGGCAGCAACCAGTTTCTCAAGTCGGGCCAGATCGTCGCCCTTGGGCTCCTGCGCAAGCAAAATCAATACGTCGATATCGGAATAGGGATACAGTTCGCCGCGTCCGTAACCGCCCACTGCGGCAAGTGCTGCGTTATGAGGCAGCGGTGCCGACTTCAGAATTTCACGCAAGGTCTGGTCTGTAACGCGCCGCAAGGCGGTTAGCAGTATCTCCGGCCGCAAATGGCGCCGGTAGCTTTCGATAACGCGCTGACGCTTTTCAGTGTAAGTGTCCCGAAGCGAATGCAGTTGAGCGAACGTCATTGAAGCGTGGCGTGTGAAAAATTAAGAAAGATGCGGCAGTCCGTAACCTTTTGCAAAGGCGGGGGCTTTGGGCATGTTGGGTGACACCGTGAGCACTTCATAAGCTGACTCTGTCACCAGTACACTATGTTCCCACTGTGCAGACAGGCTGTGATCACGTGTAACAACGGTCCACCCGTCGGCCAATTGGCGAATATCCTTGCGGCCTGCGTTAATCATGGGTTCGACCGTGAAAATCATGCCGGGTTCCAGTTCGATGCCGGTGCCGGTTTTTCCATAATGCAGAATTTGCGGGTCTTGATGAAATTTTTGCCCCACACCATGGCCACAATATTCCCGAACTACAGAAAAGCCCTGTTTTTCAGCATGTTTCTGAATGGCTGAGCCGATGTCGCCCAGCCGTGCGCCGGGTTTGATCTGTTCAATACCCAGCCACATGCATTCATAAGTGGCCTCGACCAGGCGCCTGGCAAGAATGGAGGGCTCGCCAATATAGAACATACGACTTGTGTCGCCAAACCAACCGTCTTTGATGACGGTAACGTCTATATTCAGGATGTCTCCGTTTTTCAGTACCTTATCACCTGGAATGCCGTGGCAGATCACATGATTGACTGAAGCGCAAATGGCGCCGGGAAAAGGGGGATAACCAGGAGGAGCGTAACCGACCGTGGCGGACTCAACGTTAAGTTCATTAGTAATGTAGTCGACGCACAAGCGGTCCAATTCCCCGGTGGTGATCCCGGCACGAACGTGCGTTGCCAGGTAGTCGAGAGTTTGTGCCGCTGCCTGGCAGGCGGCGCGCATTTTGTCGAGGTCGAGTGGATTGGTTACCAAAGGAATCATAAGAACTTGAGAAAGTTAAACAAAAGATAGTAGAATTATAGGCTTTCCTGAATTTGGCGGGGTTAACAGCTGCACAGTTGCAACGCGCTACCAGCAAATCAACGCCAACTGGAAGGAAAACTGAAAAATCAATGTTGGAAAAATCGCGTGCCTGGCCGCACAGGGTGTTTGAGCCAAACCAATACAGTAGCAGATTGGTGAAATCAAATCATACGAGCCTGGTACAAGACCTAACCCTTGGAGAATATTATGTCTTTAATGCGTGAAATGCTGGAAGCCGGTGTGCACTTTGGCCACCAAACCCGTTTCTGGAACCCCAAAATGGCGCCCTATATCTTCGGCGCCCGTAACAAAATCCACATTGTTAATCTCGAACGTACGGTCGAAAAGTACATTGAGGCTGCAAAATTCATGCGTCAAACCGCCGCGCGTGGCGGCACCATCCTGTTCGTGGGTACCAAGCGCGCTGCGCGCGAAATCGTAGCTGAAGAAGCATCGCGTTGCGGCATGCCTTACGTTGATGCGCGCTGGCTTGGCGGCATGATGACTAACTTCAAAACGGTTAAAGCATCTATCAAGCGCCTGAAAGACATGGAGGCTCAGAAAGCCGACGGCACGACCGAGCTCAAAATCAAGAAAGAAGCGCTGATGTTCGAACGTGAGCTGGAAAAGCTGAACAAGGCGCTGGGCGGCATCAAAGACATGAACACCTTGCCTGATGCTTTGTTCGTGATTGACGTCGGCTTCCACAAAATCGCCATTGCCGAAGCACGTACCCTGGGTATTCCTGTTGTAGGCGTGGTTGATACCAACCATTCACCCGACGGCATCGATTACGTCATTCCCGGCAACGATGACTCTACCAAGGCGATCACGCTGTATGCGAAAGGCATGGCAGACGCGGTCCTGGAAGGGCGCGAGCAAAGCCTGAATGGCCTGGTTGAAGAGCTGGCCGAAGGCGAAGAGGAATTTGTCGAGGTTGAAGAAGAAGCGCGCGGCGAGTAATTCCCGATGCGAAGCGTCTAAGCAGACGTTTCATTCAACCATTTACCCGCGCCCCGGTCTCACCCGGGGCGCGTCTTAATGAACTGGAGAATAATGTGGCCCAAATTACCGCATCAATGGTTAAAGAACTGCGCGAGAAAACCGACGCGCCCATGATGGAATGCAAGAAAGCATTAACTGAAGCCGAAGGCGACCTGGCGCGCGCTGAAGAAATCCTGCGTGTAAAGCTGGGCAACAAGGCCAGCAAGGCTGCCAGCCGTGTTACTGCAGAAGGGCTTATCGCAGTCGACATCGCCGCCGGCAACAAGCAAGGCACAGTTGTTGAAGTCAACTGTGAAACTGACTTCGTGGCCAAGAACGATGACTTTATCGCTTTCGTAAACGACGTGGCCTCGCTCGTTACAGAAAAGAATCCTGCCGACGTGGCGGCGCTGTCGGAAATGGCTTTCCGCGACGGTACTGTTGAGTCAGTGCGTGCAGGCCTGGTTGGTAAAATCGGTGAAAACCTTTCAGTTCGTCGTTTTCAGCGTTTTGAAACGGAAAACAAGCTTGCCTGCTATGTTCACGGCGGCAAAATCGGCGTGCTGGTCGATTTCAATGGCGAGGACGAGGTCGGCAAGGACCTGGCGATGCACATTGCGGCCACCAAGCCTAAGGCATTAGACGCCGACGGCGTAGCCGCTGAGGATATCGAGAAAGAGCGTTCGGTTGCCCAGCAGAAAGCCACGGAATCGGGCAAACCTGCAGACATCGTCACCAAGATGGTCGAAGGGTCGGTTGCCAAATTCCTGAAAGAAGTAACGTTGTTATCGCAGCCTTTCGTGAAAAACGACAAGCAAACAATTGAGCAGATGCTCAAAGCCAACAACGCTGGCATCGCCGGCTTTGCCTTGTATGTTGTTGGTGAAGGTATCGAGAAAAAGTCCGAAGATTTCGCTGCTGAAGTTGCCGCTGCCGCCGGCAAGGCATAAAGTACGGTTACGACTACTTCGCTTAGCGTATCATTCAGTGTAATAATGCCCGGGCACCCTGTGCTTGGGCATTATTACGCATTAGCGGCTCGGCCGGACTATTTTCTCGGGAAAATTACCTATGACCTCCAGATCGTACAAGCGTGTTCTTCTTAAACTGTCCGGCGAAGCGCTGATGGGGGAAGATGCCTTTGGGATCAATCGAACGACTATTTTGCGCATGACAGAGGAAATTGCCGATGTTGTGGAGCGACATGGCGTTGAACTTGCCATTGTGATTGGTGGCGGCAATATTTTCAGGGGCGTAGCCCCCGGCGCACAGGGCATGGATCGTGCTACGGCCGACTACATGGGCATGATGGCCACCGTCATGAATGCGCTTGCATTGCAAGATGCGTTGAAGAACCGAGGCGTTGATGCCCGCGTTCAATCGGCCTTGAACATTGATCAGGTCGTTGAGCCATATATCCGCCCCAAGGCTTTGCGCTATCTTGAAGAAGGCAAAGTCGTGATTTTTGCCGCTGGTACCGGTAATCCCTTCTTTACCACCGATACTGCCGCTGCATTGCGTGGCGCGGAAATCGGCGCGGAAGTGGTCTTGAAAGCCACCAAGGTCGACGGCATCTATAGCGCGGATCCCAATAAGGATCCCGACGCAACGCGCTACAGCCGAATCAGTTTCGATGAGGCCATTGTGCGGCGCCTGGAAGTGATGGACGCCACCGCATTTGCGTTGTGTCGCGATCAAAAGCTACCTATTAAAGTTTTTTCAATCAACAAACCCGGAGCTCTGGAACGGGCTGTGTCGGGTGACGAAAATGAAGGAACTTTGGTTCACGTTTAATCGGAAACAAGGATTGAAGAATGAGCTTGTCTGAAATTAGAAAAAATACCCAGGACCGCATGGGGAAAAGTATAGAGGCTTTGAAGACCAATCTGGCCAAAATTCGCACGGGCCGCGCTCATGCGGGAATTCTGGATCATGTACAGGTTGAGTATTACGGTTCATTGGTGCCGGTGGGTCAGGTGGCCAACGTCAGTGTGGTGGATGCCCGTACCCTGAATGTGCAACCGTATGAAAAGACGCTGGTTGGTCCTATCGATAAGGCTATTCGCGACTCCGATCTGGGTTTGAATCCCTCGGCCATGGGTGAAAGCATCCGTGTTCCCATGCCGGCCCTGACGGAAGAGCGTCGACGTGAACTGACCAAGGTAGTCAGGGCTGAAGGCGAAGACGCGAAGGTGGCGATCCGGAATCTTCGTCGCGATGCGAACGACAGCGCGAAAAAGCTGGTGAAAGACAAAGAAATTTCAGAAGACGACGAACGTCGTATGCAAGATGAAGTTCAAAAGCTCACCGACAAGCATGTGGCAGAGATTGACAAAATCATCGCTCAGAAAGAAGCTGAAATCATGACGGTTTAAACCGTCAGCATCCTTTACCTTATCCGCATGACCAAGAGCTCAACGCAAACCATTCCTGAATCAACAGAAACGCCACGGCATGTGGTGATGATTATGGATGGAAACGGGCGTTGGGCAACCGACCGCTTCCTGCCTCGCACTGCCGGACACGTGCGCGGCGTGCAGGCGGTGCGGCGGGCAGTGGAGGCCTGTGGTCGAAAAGGCGTTCGCTATTTAACACTTTTTGCATTCAGTTCCGAAAACTGGCGACGTCCGCAGGAAGAGGTGTCTCTTTTGATGCGGCTGTTTGTGCAAACGCTTGAAAAAGAAGTGGATAAGCTTGAAGAGCAGGGCGTGCGTTTGCGTGTGGTGGGTGATTTGTCGGCGTTTGAACCGCGGCTTCAGGAGCTTATCAAGGCGACCGAAAAGCGTACTGAGCACAATGATACGCTGCATTTGACCATCGCCGCCAATTACGGTGGACGTTGGGATATTCTCCAGGCGACCCGCCAGGCCTTACGCGATGTTCCCGGCCTGGCGGCAGATCCGGAAAAATTCACCGAGTCGATACTGGCCGACCGACTATCAATGGCCTGGGCGCCTGAGCCCGATTTGTTCATAAGAACCGGTGGCGAACAACGCATCTCCAATTTCCTGATCTGGCAACTGGCGTACACGGAAATGTACTTTACACCGCTCTATTGGCCTGATTTCGACGCCGATGCGCTTGAAGAGGCATTTGCGTGGTACCGTGGGCGTGAGCGCCGTTTCGGGCGCACCAGTGCGCAACTGGCTGAAAAGCAATCCTGAAGGAAAGGTCATTCATGCTTTTGCAACGCACGCTTACCGCTATTGTCCTGATCGTTGTGTTGCTGCTGGCCGGACTGTCTTCAGCCAACTGGCCATTGCTGGTTTTCTTTGGCGTGGCGGCTTCGGCATGCTTGTGGGAGTGGATGCGCATGACGCTGGGTGGAGGGCGCTTGGGGGTGTCTGCCGTCGTGGCGCTGGCATTTTTGTGCTTAACGCTGTTGGTCAGTTTTCAAGGTGCGGGGGCCATTGCCAATACTTTCCCCGTAACCGATCGCCTGCGCTGGTTCATGGCTGCGGTTTTATTGGCTTGGGTGCTCGTTTCGGGTGTCGCTCTGTATAGTGCAGACGCCAGCAAGCCTTCCCGATCGCTTGGTTTGAGTCTTTTTGGTTTGTTTTCAGTGTTTGCCGCGTGGCTGGCACTGGTTTATGTGTACGAGCAGGCCGGTGCGGTCTTTTTGATTTCGTTTATGGGTTTGGTTTGGGTTGCCGATATTGCCGCCTATGGTGCCGGTAAAACCCTGGGCCGCCGCAAGCTTGCCCCGTCGATCAGTCCCGGCAAAACCTGGGAAGGTGCCTTGGCCGGTGTTCTGGGGAGTGTCGTCTGGATTATCGCAACCCAGGCCTGGCCAGGCAGTTTCGCCGCCTATCTTTTCGGACAGTTTTCCTGGTGGTTCGTGGTCGTACTGGCGATTGCGCTGGCTGTTCTTTCCATCATGGGCGATCTGTTTGAGTCTTTGCTTAAGCGTCGTGCAAACATAAAAGATTCCAGTCGCCTGTTGCCGGGCCATGGCGGCGTTTTTGACCGTCTGGATGCTTTACTGCCCATTGCGCCACTCGCGTATCTCTTATTGACCCGGCCCTTGTAATCAACATGACAATGCAACACATTTGTATTCTTGGATCTACCGGGTCAATTGGCGAAAATACAATCGATGTTGTTTTGCGTCATCCCGAGCGTTTGTCGGTTTATGCCCTGAGCGCGCATTCGCGTATCGAGAAACTGGTGGCGCAAACGCTCGCAACCAGAGCAAAAGTTGTCGTGGTGCCCGACGATGCGGCGCGCCGGCGATTTATTCAATCGTGGCCTGCCTCCGCAGATATATTGCGACCGGAAATTCGCGTTGGGGCCCAGGCGCTGGCCGACACCGCCGCAGACCCGGCAGTTGATACTGTCATGGCTGCGATTGTGGGTGCGGCGGGTCTACCGTCTGCGTTGGCCGCCGCGAAGGCGGGTAAACGTATTCTGCTGGCTAATAAAGAGGCGCTGGTTGCCGCAGGCGGTGTTTTTATGCGTGCGGTGCACGATAACAATGCCGAGCTCCTGCCCATCGACAGTGAACACAACGCCATTTTTCAATGCCTTCCACAAGAAGGCAAGGCCGATGGCGCACATCAGGCCGCTCATGGGGTCCGGCGGCTTCTTTTAACGGCTTCGGGAGGCCCGTTTCGCGACACGCCCCTTGAGGCCCTGGTGCACGTGACTCCCGACCAAGCCTGTGCGCACCCCAATTGGAGTATGGGACGCAAAATATCCGTGGATTCAGCAACGATGCTGAATAAGGGCCTCGAGGTGATCGAGGCGCATTGGTTGTTTGCCATGCCGGTTGAGCGTATACAAGTGCTGATTCATCCGCAAAGTGTCGTGCATTCAATGGTTGAATATCACGATGGTTCCGTATTGGCACAATTGGGGCAGCCCGATATGCGTACCCCGATTGCTTATGGCCTGGGATATCCGGAACGCCTTCAAAGCGGTGTTGGCTTGCTTGACCTTGCCGCGCTGGGTCGGCTTGATTTTCATATGCCCGATATGCAGCGTTTTCCCTGTTTGCAACTGGCACTGGATGCGCTTCGAACCGGGCAATATGCATGTATTACGCTGAATGCGGCAAATGAAATAGCGGTGGCGGCTTTTCTCGAGGGAAAAGTGAAATTCAAAGCCATCGCGCAGATCATAGAGGTTACGCTGAACCAGTTGAGCTGCGCGGGCGCTGGCGACATTCCTGACAGTCTTGACGAAGTTTTGGCGATTGATGCTCAGGCACGTCACTGCGCAGAACAGACATGCCAACACATAATGGCGACTGCCCGTTAAAATACTGCACCGCATGTATTCCCGTTTGCTATTTATTGGGTATCTATGATTTTCACTTTATTGGCGTTTGCCGTTGCGCTGGGCCTGCTCATTACTTTTCACGAGCTGGGTCACTATTGGGTCGCGCGCTGGTGCAACGTTAAGGTATTGCGCTTCTCGGTCGGCTTTGGCCGGGTGTTGTTGCGACGCACGGATCGCAACGGTACTGAATGGGCGCTGTCGGCTATCCCGCTGGGTGGCTACGTGAAAATGCAGGATGACCCCGAAGCCGGGGCAAATGCCCAAGAGCAAGCGCAGGCGTTTAACCAAAAGTCCGTGGCTCAGCGTTTTGCGATCGTGGCTGCCGGGCCGATTGCGAATCTTTTGTTGGCGGCGCTGCTTTATGCCGGGTTAAGTTGGGTGGGTACCGAAGAGCCTGCGGCCATTATCGCAACGCCTGCGGCGCAGACACAGGCTTCGCAAGCCGGCTTCCAGGGCGGGGATCGCCTGGTGGAAATCAATGGCTCGGCTGTCGAGTCGTGGGGGCAGGCGCGATGGGCCTTGCTTGATGTTTTAACCAGTGGGGGCACCGCGCAAATTCGCGTCCAGGAAGAGCAGGGCGGTAACGCAACGCGAACGTTGCAGGTCGCCCCGGCAAGTATGGGTGTAGAAGAGTCCGACCCCCTGGCGCTGGCCGGGTTGACGCTGGCTGCGCCACGTGCCCAGGTGGGGCAAGTGATTGAAGACGGGGCGGCTGCGGCCGCCGGTTTTCAGCAAGGCGACATTATCGTGGGGCTCGACAACCAACCTGTCACTGATGCCAACGCATTTGTTGCCGCTATCCAGAAGCGCCCTGGTGAGCGCGTTGCAGTAACGGTGCTGCGCGAGGATACGGAGTTGATGCTGAATGTCGTGCCGCAGGCCCAGGAGGGCCCAGAGGGGCAAACGGTCGGTCGTATCGGTGTGATGCTGGCCGCTGATTTTCCAATGGTCACAGTGCGTTACGGCCTTCTGGGCAGTATTACTCATGGCGTTGAACGCACGTTTGAAACCGCATGGTACTCCTTGAAAATGATGGGCCGGATGCTTACCGGCGAAGTTTCTGTCAGGAATATCAGCGGGCCCGTGACCATTGCTGATTACGCCGGGCAAACCGCACGTATCGGTATCGCGGCTTATATCAGCTTTCTGGCACTCATTAGTGTTAGTATCGGCATTTTGAATCTGCTGCCTATCCCTATGTTGGATGGGGGGCATTTGATGTACTATTTGCTGGAAATGGCAAGGGGCAGGCCCGTGCCGGATGCATGGCTCGAAACAGGGCAGCGCATCGGGCTGGGTTTGCTGGTGGCGTTAATGAGTCTGGCTTTTTTCAATGACTTCACCCGCCTTTTCAGCTGACCCTGTTGTACTTTACAATCCACCACCATTTGATCACCTGAGGACTCGCCAGGATGTCGTTTCGTCGTAAATTTTCGCTTGCTCGCCGCATTATGCCTTTGGTATTCACGGCGCTGCTGGTACCCGGTCTGGCCAACGCATTTGATCCGTTTGTTGTTCAGGATATTCGCGTCGAAGGTGTTCAACGCGTAGATCCCGGCACGATTTTTACTTATTTGCCGGTTAAGGTGGGCGAGCAATTTACGCAGGAACAAGCTGCAGAGGCAATTCAGCGTTTGTATTCCACCGGCTTTTTCAGTGATGTCACCATTGATACCCAGAACGATGTACTGGTGGTGCAGGTCAAAGAGCGTCCCACCATTGCCGCAGTCACGTTTAATGGTATGCGTGCCTTCGATACGGAAGTATTGAACACGGCTCTGGCCGGCGTGGGTTTCGGGCCGGGGCGCGTGTTCGACCGGGCCCTGCTTGAACAAGCCGAATTCCAGTTGAAACAGCAGTATTTGTCGGAAGGTAAATACGGGGTCGAAATCACACCCATTATCACGCCGCTGCCTCGCAACCGTGTCGGCATCAGTTTTGACATTTTTGAAGGCGACGTTGCAACGATCAGTCGTATCAATTTTGTGGGTAATGAGGTCTTTTCCTCCAGCGAGTTGCGCGACCAAATGGAGTTGACGACATCGGGCCTGATGACCTGGTACACCGGTACCGACAAATATTCCCGCGAGAAGCTGGAAGGCGACCTGGAAACCATTCGTTCTTTTTATCTTGACCGCGGTTACCTTGAGTTCAGCATGGAGCCGCCGCAGGTTACCATCTCCCCCGATCGCGAAAGCATTTACATCACAATTACCATCAGCGAGGGTGAGCCCTACAAGGTGCGTAGTGTGAAGCTGGCCGGCGACTTACTCGGCCTTGATGCCCAAATCCAGGAAATGGTGAAGGTGCAGGACGGGCAAACATTCTCCGCTGCGAACGCCAACGCGACCGTTGAAGGCATTACCGACTATTTGGGCGGCCTGGGCTATGCATTTGCCAACGTGAATCCCAATCCGGTGCTCGATCGTGAGAATAAAGAAGCCGATTTGACTTTTTATGTTGATCCGGGTCGTCGGGTTTATGTACGGCGCATTCAAATCGGCGGCAATACACGCACGCGCGACGTAGTCGTACGCCGCGAAATGTTGCAGGAAGAGGCTGCCTGGTACGATGCAAACAGTATCAAGGAGTCGCGCGACCGCATCGACCGTCTGGGTTATTTTAATGAGTTGAACGTTGATACAGAGCCAGTACCGGGCTCGCCCGATCAGGTCGATGTCAACGTGGACGTCAAGGAAAAGCCAACCGGTCTGATTAATCTGGGGGTCGGTTACGGCTCCACAGAAAAAGTGATTCTGTCGTTCGGTATCAGTCAGGACAACATTTTCGGTAGCGGCAACAGCTTGTCGCTTGACGTAAACACCAGTAAAACCAATCGTACGCTGGTGGTGGCGCATACCGATCCTTATTGGACCAAAGACGGCATCAGCAAGACCACTTCGCTTTACTATCGTCGTACCACGCCTTATGACACGAGTGACGGTAACCAGGGTGATTACCGTGTTACGGCTTACGGTGGCGGCTTGAATTTCGGGGTGCCGATTTCCAAGTATGATCGCGTGTTTGCCGGCTTTACCTATGAGCACAACAAGCTGGAGCTTTACGATCCTCCCCAGGCTTATACTGACTTCGTCAATGAGTACGGCGAGTCAACGAATGCGCTTATTTTCAACGTGGGCTGGTCCAAAGATACCCGTGATAGCGCCATTGCGCCGCGTCGAGGCAGCTTTACCAGGCTGGCAGCCGACTTCTCCACGGGCGATCTGCGTTATTACATGTTGAGAGCGCAGCAACAGTATTACCTGCCGCTGGGGCGCAATTTCACGCTCGCGTTGAATGGCTCGGTTGACTGGGGCCACACCTATGGTGACAAAACCTTCCCAGTCATCAAGAATCTATATGCCGGTGGTTTGGGGTCGGTTCGTGGTTACGAGGGCGCCTCGCTTGGGCCGCGTGATCCGCGTACGGGCGACTATCTGGGGGGCTCACGCCGTATCGTGGGTAACGTTCAACTTTACCTGCCGTTCCCTGGTGCCTCGCGTGATCGGACCTTGCGCTGGTTTGTCTTTGCCGATGCGGGCCAGGTTTCCACAACCGGCAACTCGGTGTGCTACACAGGTATTGGTGGTAATGTTCAAGACCCGTGTGGCTGGCGCTACTCGGCGGGCGTGGGCTTCTCTTGGGAGTCTCCAATGGGTCCCCTCGAGATCTCCTGGGGCAAGGCGCTCAACTCGAAACCGGGTGATGACCTGCAGGCATTCCAGTTCCAGATTGGCACCGGTTTTTAATGAAACTTAATTAATGGCACAATAGCTTTTTATTTTCGGCTAATTCGCAAGGTAGATTGTTCATGAAGTCTAAATCTGTATCGACCCTCATCTCCGTCGTTAATCGTTTGGCACGTGCGCATCGTGCAATCGCCATGGCGGCGGTGTTAGGTGCTGTTACGCTGGTTTCCGTTCCTTCCGCTCAGGCGCAGGCGCAGGGAACCAAAATTGGTTTTGTCAGCACCGAGCGTATTCTGCGTGACTCCAAGCCTGCGAAAGCAGCCCAGGCCAAAATCGAGTCGGAATTCAAAGGGCGCGACCAGGAGTTGCAGAACCTGGCAAACCGTTTGCGCAATATGGCCCAGGAGTTCGACAAAGATGCGCCGGTCATGTCTGAGTCCGATCGCATTCGTCGTCAGCGCGAACTGGCCGACATGGATTCCGATTTGCAACGCAAACGTCGTGAATTTCAGGAAGATTTCAATCGTCGTCGCAACGAAGAGTTTTCCAACATTGTCGAGCAGGCAGACAAGGCCATTCAGCAAATTGCGGAAAGCCAGGGCTACGATTTGATCATTCAGGATGCCGTTACCGTCAGCCCTCGTGTTGATCTGACCGATCAGGTTCTTCAAGCGCTGGGTGGCTAAAGTTTCATGCCGGTGTTGCTTGCGCCTGAACAGGCGCCTTCTTTAACCAGTCTGCTGGCAAGCGTCAATGCGGCAGGGCTGAATACACTTATTGCAGATAGCTCAAGGCCAGACCCCGTTATCCGGGGTATTGGCTCGCTGCAACAGGCCGGGCCCGACGAGATCAGTTTTCTGTCGAATCCCCGTTTGAAAGCAGAGCTCGATCGATGTCAGGCAGCCGTTGTTATTGTTCCGCCTGAAGTCTTCGATACATTGAAAGGTCGCAGCCTTCCCTATGGGTTGGTTGCATGCGATCAGCCTTATCTGTTGTATGCGTTGCTCGCTCAATGGTTTGATCGTCATCGTATCGGCCAACTGCCTGTCGGCATTCACCCCACGGCAGTCGTTCACGAGAACGCGCAACTTGAGTCAAATGTTCACATTGGTCCGCATTGCGTTATTGAAGCGCATGCGCGTATTGGTGCCGGCTCACGGTTGGGGCCGGGTTGCGTTGTAGGTGAGAAAAGCGTATTGGGTCGCGATTGCCTTTTGCATGCCCGCGTGACGCTTTACCATGGTGTGCAAATAGGAAATCGTGCTATTTTGCATAGTGGTTCAGTGATCGGGGCCGACGGCTTTGGTTTCGCTCCTGATCCAACCACCCGGGGTGGCTGGGCAAAAATTGCCCAATTAGGTGGCGTACATATTGGCGACGACGTTGAGATCGGCGCCAATACCACGATTGATCGCGGTGCACTGGATGATACGGTGATAGGAAACGGCGTAAAGCTGGATAATCAGATCATGGTTGCGCACAATGTCCAAATTGGCGATCACACTGCCATGGCCGCATGTGTCGGCGTCGCCGGGTCAACAGTTATCGGCAAACGCTGTACCATCGGTGGCGCGGCCATGTTGTCAGGCCATATCACGCTGGGCGACGATGTCCACGTTTCGGGTGGCACGGCGATTACGTCGAATGTCTCCGAACCTGGGCGCTACACGGGGGTTTACCCGTTTGTCGAACACGCACAATGGCAAAAGAACGCGGCCGTTATTTCTCAGCTTGCGCAACTGCGACGCCGTGTGCGGGCCTGCGAGAAAAATCAGGATTGAATCGTTTTTAGTAGGTATGGCGCTTAGGGCGCTTAGGAATAATTATGGAACTGGACATCAAGCAAATAATGGCGCGCCTGCCGCATCGGTATCCGATGCTGCTGGTTGACCGCGTACTCGAAATGGTGCCGGGCAAGAGTATCGTTGCGTTCAAGAATGTCTCAATAAACGAGCCTTTTTTTGAAGGCCACTTCCCCCATCATCCCGTGATGCCCGGTGTGCTTATTATCGAGGCGATGGCACAAGCCTCGGCCCTTTTCTCTTTCGAGGGGGATGAAGCCGTTAACCCCGGCGACAAACAAATTGCTTATTATCTGGTTGGCGTTGATGGTGCGCGGTTTCGTCGACCGGTGGTACCCGGTGATCAGTTGCGTCTGGAAGTGACTGCTGACCGGATCAGCCGCACAATGTGCAAATATACGGGGCGAGCGACTGTTGATGGCCAAGAGGTTGCGGAAGCAAAGCTCATGTGCGCAATTCGTGTGTTGGAAGAGGCATGACAAACCCGATTCATCCAACGGCACTGGTGGCCCCCGAGGCACAATTGGCCGATGGCGTCAGCGTTGGGCCTTATAGCGTTATCGGCCCGAATGTGACCATAGGTGAAGGGACCGAAGTAGGGCCGCATTGTGTTATCGACGGCCATACAACCATTGGGCGCAACAACACGTTTTACCGTTTTTGCTCAATTGGGGGCATGCCCCAGGACAAAAAATATCAAGGTGAGCCAACGCGCCTGGAAATCGGCGACGGCAACATGGTACGTGAGTACGTTACCATCAATACGGGCACCGTACAGGATGTGGGTGTGACTCGTGTTGGCAGTGATAACTGGATCATGGCTTATGTTCACATAGCCCACGACTGCCAGATTGGCAGCCACACCATTTTGGCGAATAATGTGCAGTTGGCCGGTCATATTCATATTGATGACTGGGCTATTATTGGCGGGTCGAGCGCGGTTCATCAGTTTGTTCGCATTGGTGCGCATACCATGATTGGCGGCACCAGCTCTATTCGCCAGGACATTCCCCCTTATGTCATGGGAGCGGGAGATCCGTTCCGGCCCGTTGGCATCAACTCCGAAGGCCTTAAGCGGCGGGGTTATACGCCAGACATGGTGTCGGCTCTGAAAGAGTCTTATAAATATCTGTATCGTCGCCAGATGAGTGTAGAGCAGGCGCTTGATGCTATTCGAGCACTCCAGGCAGAGCGGAGCCAGGCGCATGATGCATTACAAGTGCTCATTGATTTCATCACCGCCGATGGGCGCGGTATTGCCCGCTTATGACAACGCGAATCGGGCTGGTGGCAGGAGAGCCTTCAGGCGATCTGCTGGCTGCACGAGCGATGGCCGGGCTCTCGCAACAAATTGAACAACCCCGCTTTGACGGTATCGGCGGGCCGGCGATGCAAGCGCAAGGCCTGAGCCAATGGTATCCCATGGATGCGCTATCGGTTTTTGGCTACGTTGACGCTTTAAAACGACTTCCAGGACTTGTGCACACTTATTCGCGCGTGCGTTCGCGCTGGTTGAAGGAAAAACCCGATGTTTTTATTGGGATTGACGCACCTGATTTCAACCTGAGGCTGGAAAAAGCCCTGAAACAGGCCGGGGTGCCGACGGTTCATTTCGTCGGGCCGTCGATCTGGGCCTGGCGCTATAGTCGGATTCATACCATTCGCGAGTCTGTTTCGCACATGCTTGTCTTGTTTCCGTTCGAAACTCAAATGTACGAACAGGAGGATATCCCGGTTACCTTTGTCGGGCACCCTTTGGCTGATCTGATCCCCTTGCAACCCGATCGCCTGGCTGCGCAGCAACGATTGGGTCTGGATACCAGCCGAAAAGTTCTGGCTGTCCTGCCGGGCAGCCGGACATCGGAGGTACGCATGCTTTCCGCTCGTTTCCTGCAGGCGGTTCAACTGTTGCAAAAGCAGAACCCCGATCTGCAGGTGGTGGTTCCCATGGTGAACAAGCAGCGGCGTCAGGAGTTTGAAGCGATTGCGCAGGAAAATCCGATTCAGCATTTGCGCATTATCGACCAACCTTTGCGGGAAGGCTGGCCGGCTGCCTGGGAAGCAATGGAGGCTGCCGATGCAGTTCTGGTTGCCAGCGGTACCGCCACCCTGGAAACGGCGCTCTTCAAACGCCCTATGGTTATTTCTTATGTGCTGACACCCATGATGCGTCGTTTAATGGCCTGGAAATCGGGTCAGGAAAAACCGTACTTGCCCTGGGTCGGTTTGCCGAATGTGTTGTTGCAGGATTTTGTCGTTCCGGAGCTACTACAAGACGAGGCAACGCCAGATAAGCTGGCGCACGCCTGTTGGGACGCCCTGACGAATGAAAGCTATGTTGCAGATATTGAAAAAAAGTTTGATCAGTTACATCACACTTTAAAGTGTGACACGCCCAAACGGGCGGCAAATGCCATTTTAAAAGTGTTGAATCGTGAAGCAGACGCAATTGTTTGATGTGCTTTCAAGTTCAGAGAGTATTGCCGGTGTCGATGAAGCCGGGCGCGGGCCGTTGGCCGGTCCGGTTTTTGCCGCTGCGGTGGTGCTTGACCCCAATCGGCCGCTTTTGGGTTTGGCAGATTCGAAAAAATTATCGGCGATGCGGCGCGATATCCTGGCCAGACAGATTCGTGAGTCGGCCCTGGCCTGGTGTGTTGCCAGCGCCTCGGTTGAAGAGATCGATACCTTGAATATTCTGCAGGCGACCCTGCTTGCCATGCGCCGGGCCTGTGACGGCCTTGGTGTAGCCGTATCGGCCTATCTTATCGATGGCAATCGTATTCCACAGGGATTGAATGGTCCTGCCCAGGCCATTGTAAAAGGCGATAGTAAAGTCCCTGCCATTTCCGCTGCTTCCATATTGGCGAAGACGGCGCGAGACGCAGTGTGTGAAACGCTGCATGAACAGTATCCTGTCTATGATTTTGCGCGTCATAAAGGCTACGGTACGTTGTTGCATCGCCAGCGGCTGGCCGAGTTCGGCCCGTGTCCGGCGCATCGCAAAAGTTTCAGTCCGGTGCGGAACGCACTTTTGCAGCACAAAGGTATGCAGTAATGAAGCAGATCGAATCGCGGGACAATGCTTTATTCAAAAGTTTTGTCCGGATTGTTGCCGGGAAAACGCGCGAACAGGCGTGGTTGGAAGGTGTGCATTTATGCCAGGCCTGGTTGCAACATGGGCCGGAGCAGCCACAGTTTGCCGTTTTTGACGAAAGCCGGGTTGAACAGAATGCAGAAGTGCAGTTGCTGTATCGGGCGGTCCCTGATACGGCCAAAGTACTGCTTGCACCTGGCCTGATGAAAAAACTGTTGCAGGTTGAGCAGGGGCAGGGGGTAGGTTTCATTGTGAAACCGCCCGTTGAGATCGTCCCTGAACATATTAAATCGACGATTCTGTTACTTGATCGCGTTCAGGATCCGGGGAACATGGGTACGCTGTTACGCACCGCTGCGGCCGCCGGCGTTGAATCGGTTTATTGTTCGACCGGATGTGCTGCGGCATGGTCGCCCAAAGTATTGCGTAGCGCTCAAGGTGCGCACTTTTCCCTCAAAATTTACGAAGACTGTCATTTGCCAGCGCTGTTTGACAGGTTGGAAATTCCGCTTGCTGCGATGACATTAAAAGGTGGTGTGTCGTTGTATGAGGCCACGCTTCCCAGGCATATTGCATGGTTGGCCGGCAACGAGGGGCAGGGTATCCTGCCGGTGTTTGAAGCACTTGCACAATTGAAGATCTTTATTCCTCAAGCAAGCAATATTGAGTCGTTGAACGTTGCGGCGGCAACGGCAATTTGCTTGTTTGAACATCGTCGTCGCTTTTTATCTGGAGAATAGTATGATTTTGGCAGCACTCGCGATACTGGGTGGTTTCGCGTTAATGATCTGGAGTGCCGATCGCTTTGTTGAAGGCGCGGCAGCCACTGCCAAACACGCGGGTATGCCGTCTTTGCTCATCGGTATGGTTATCGTGGGGTTCGGCACCTCTGCGCCGGAAATGGTGGTGTCGGCCATGGCTGCCTTGGATGGCAATCCGGACCTGGCCCTGGGTAACGCGCTGGGCTCGAATATTGTGAATACGGGTCTCATCCTTGGCATTACAGCGTTGGTTGCCCCCATTGCCGTACATTCAAAAATCGTTCGCAAAGAGTTGCCTATTCTTTTATTAATTGGGCTGCTTGTCGGTGCATTGTTGTGGGGTGGCTCGCTGAGCCGTATAGAAGCACTCGTCTTGTTGGTGGGGTTTTTCGGGCTGATTGGCTGGACCATTTTCGCAGCCATACGCGGTCGTGGGGACGCACTTGAGACGGAAACGGAGCAGGAGCTTATCGAGCACCCCATGCCTTTGCGGCGTGCCATTCTCTGGCTGTGTGCAGGGCTGATTCTATTGATCGTCAGTTCGCGCATTCTAGTCTGGGGTGCGGTAACGATTGCCGAGGCTTTTGGTGTCAGCGATCTGGTGATTGGCTTAACGATTGTGGCCTTGGGAACGTCGTTGCCGGAACTGGCTGCTTCGGTCATTGCCGCACGCAAAGGCGAGCATGACATTGCTATTGGCAATGTCGTGGGGTCCAACATGTTCAATTTGCTTGCGGTGGTGGGGATTGCCGGTGTTATTGCACCTATGCCGCAATTATCCCCCGATGTCCTAACGCGCGACTGGCCGGTCATGATGGCCATGACAGTTGGCCTGTTCATCATGGCTTACGGCTTTCGAGGCGAAGGTAGGCTCAACCGGGTTGAAGGGGTGATCTTGTTAGCCTCGTATATTGCCTACAACATTTGGTTGATTAATAGTGTGTTGGCCGGCTAAGGGCCATCCGGACGGATACACCTGATTAATATTTGTGTCCGTCCAATCCAACCTCTTGTAGCACTTTGGTTGAGATTTCCTCAATCGATCGTGTCGTGGTCGATAAAAAAGGAATTCCTTCCATGCGCATGAGCCGTTCTGCCTCGGCAACTTCATACCGGCATTGAGCCAACGAAGCATATTTGCTATCGGGCCGGCGCTCATTGCGCACTTCCGACAGGCGTTCAGGCTGAATCGACAGGCCGAATAGCTTGGCACGGAACGGTGCAAGCGTAGACGGCAGGCTGCCACGCTCGAAGTCTTCGGGAATCAGCGGGAAATTTGCTGCTTTGATTGCGTATTGCATGGCAAGGTAAAGGCTGGTGGGCGTCTTGCCGCAGCGCGAAACCCCCACCAGTATGACATCGGCCTTTGCCAGGTCGTGTATGAATTGACCGTCGTCGTGGGAAAGGCTGAAATTAATGGCCTCAATACGATCACGATACTGTTTGCTGCTGCCACCGGCATGAGAGCGCCCGACCGAGTGGCTCGATTTCATGCCCAAGGCTTCTTCCAACGGTTTTACAAATGTGCCGAACAGATCAAGAAATGTTGCATTTGCGCCACGTAGAATCTCCGCCATTTCCGGGTCCACCAATGTGCTGAAAACCAGGGGTACTTCGCCGGTTTCAGTGGCATTTCGATTGATTCGCTGAACCGATTCAATCAGTTTTTCACGGCTATCGATAAAGGGAATGCGAATTGTCCGGAAGGAGACTTGTTCAAATTGCGACAGCACGGAATGGCTGAATGTCTCGGCGGTAATGCCGGTGCCATCGGAAACAATAAAAACGGTGCGTTCGCTGGTAGAGGATGTCATGGATTGAATCAGCCCATATTGAAGGTGGAACGGGTACAATTGCGTGTTGCCTTTACACCGGAAGACGGCGAGGCTCGTTTGCTTAGTGCACAGATTTATAGCACAAGCTGTGCCTGCGCAATAAGCAAACAAGCTTTCTTTTATCGCATTAAAGGTGACTTTATGTCTTATGTTGTATCTTTCGAGCAGCTCCGCATGTCGGATGTCGACTCGGTAGGGGGAAAAAACGCCTCGCTTGGCGAGATGATCAGTCAGTTATCAGAAGCAGGAGTTCGTGTTCCGGGTGGCTTTGCCACCACGGCGGACGCTTTTCGCGGTTTTCTGAAACAAACTGGTCTCGATCAGCGCATTGTGCAACGACTTGAAACGCTGGATTCCGACGACGTTCGGGAACTGGCGCTGGCTGGTGCGGAAATTCGCCAATGGATCGTTGATACGCCTTTTCCAACAGAGTTGGAAAAGGCTATTCGTGATTCCTTTGCCAAACTCGATGCCGACGGCAAGGGTTCGTTCGCCGTTCGCTCTTCGGCAACGGCCGAAGATCTGCCAGACGCCTCGTTTGCCGGGCAGCAGGAAACATTCCTGAATGTGGTGGGTATCGACGACGTGCTCGATAAAGTGCGTCATGTCTTTGCGTCGCTCTATAACGATCGCGCTATTTCCTATCGCGTCCACAAAGGGTATGCACATGCAGAAGTTGCCTTGTCTGCCGGTATCCAGCGCATGGTACGCTCCGATCTGGGCAGCGCGGGCGTTATGTTCACATTGGATACCGAGTCCGGCTTCGACGATGTCGTGTTCATCACTTCATCGTATGGTCTGGGTGAAACGGTAGTCCAGGGTGCGGTTAACCCCGACGAATTTTATGTATTCAAGCCTACGCTGGCAGCCGGCAACTATCCCATTATCAGTCGCCGTATCGGTTCCAAGCTCTTGAAAATGGAGTTTGATCCTGAGCGTGCCTCCGGTTCGTCGGTACGTACGGTCGATGTCCCCGTGTCAGAGCGCAATCGCTATTCGTTAACCGACGAAGAGGTTATTGAACTGGCACGCTATGCCGTCATTATTGAAAAGCATTACCAGCGTCCCATGGACATTGAATGGGGACGCGATGGTGTCGACGGCAAAATCTATATCCTGCAGGCGCGGCCCGAAACCGTTAAGTCGCAGCAATCGGGACACGATGTACAGGAACGTTATCGTTTGAAAGCAACGGGCGAGGTTCTGGTTACCGGGCGCGCAATTGGCCAGAAAATCGGATCCGGCAAGGTTCGTGTCGTGGGGGATATTTCCGAAATGGACCAGGTCCGTGCCGGCGATATTCTCGTTACCGATATGACCGATCCGAACTGGGAACCCGTCATGAAGCTGGCCTCGGCAATTGTAACGAACCGTGGCGGACGCACTTGCCACGCAGCCATTATTGCGCGTGAGCTGGGTATTCCCGCAGTGGTAGGCTGCGGAAATGCAACCGACATCCTCACCGCGGGCAATGAAGTGACCGTGTCATGCGCAGAAGGCGATGAAGGACGCATTTACGACGGCCTGATCGAAACAGAAATTGAACAGGTGCAATGGGGCGAGATGCCGGAAATCGGTTTGAAAGTTATGATGAATGTGGGCAATCCCCAACTGGCTTTCGACTTTTCTCAAATCCCCAATGCCGGTGTTGGTCTGGCGCGGCTTGAGTTTATTATCAACAACAACATCAATGTCCACCCCAAGGCTGTGCTTGACTACCCCAATGTAGACGGCGAATTGAAAAAAGCCGTTGAGTCGGCGGCGCGCGGCTATGCCAGCCCACGTGCGTTTTTCGTTGAGAAACTGGCAGAGGGTGTGGCCACGATTGGTGCCGCGTTTTATCCCAAGCCTGTGATTGTTCGCTTGTCTGATTTCAAATCGAACGAATATCGCAAACTCGTGGGGGGTTCTCGCTACGAACCCGAAGAAGAAAATCCCATGCTGGGTTTCCGCGGTGCTTCGCGGTATTTGGCCGAGGATTTTGAAGAGTGTTTCCGTATGGAGTGTGAGGCGCTGTGTAAAGTGCGTGACGAAATGGGCCTGACCAATGTGGAAATTATGGTTCCATTTGTGCGTACAGTGAAACAGGCTGAAAAAGTCATTGCCTTGCTGGCCAGCCATGGCCTGGTGCGCGGTAAAAACGGCTTGCGCATTGTCATGATGTGTGAGGTACCGTCCAACGCAATCCTGGCAGACCAGTTCCTTGAGCACTTTGATGGTTTCTCGATTGGGTCCAACGACATGACCCAGCTTACGCTGGGCCTTGATCGCGATTCAGGGATGGAGCTTCTGGCAGCCGACTTCGATGAACGCGACGATGCGGTCAAGTTCATGCTTGCGCGTGCCATCCAGGCTTGCCTGAAGGCCGATAAATATGTCGGTATTTGTGGCCAGGGCCCCAGCGATCATCCCGACCTGGCAGAGTGGTTGCGTGATCAGGGGATTCTGTCAATGTCTTTGAATCCTGATACGGTGGTTGACACCTGGCAGCGTCTGGCAGCGAAGTAATTCGTTTTAGCCAGAATCTGTTTTATGCCCGGCACGATGCGTTGGCGATAAGCACAACGCCTTTGAGCCGGGCATTTTTACAGTTGTTTTTCGCCATGCGCGCGCAAAAACAAGTCGACCAGAAGCGTCGCTTTGGCATTGATCTGATCGCGGTTTAACACCGGGCCGGCTCCCAGCAGATGTGCCATTAAGTCGCATTCGCAAAGGGTTCGAAAATGCATGGCCATGACGTCGGGATCATCTTTTCGCAGATATCCCGCTTGGGCCTGATTTTCCATGAAGAGTGCAACCCTTTGCCATACCACTTCCGTTCCCAAATCGAAAAAATGACGTCCCGTGGTGGATTTGCCGCTGACGGAAATGGCGACACGCAAGAGCTGCTGCGTTTCAGCGGTTGCCAATACCTGCATTAATGAATTGGCAAACCGAATCAGTTGAAGTCTTACGTCGCCGTTCGATCCGATAAGTGCAATAATGTTCTCGCCATGTTCGCGGGCGGAGGCATGCATGGCTTCAAGCAGCAACTCTTCTTTTGAAGGAAAGTAGTTGTATAGCGTTGCTTTAGAACCACCCACTCGTGCGGCAATTTGCGACATGGATGCGGCTTCAAATCCAACCTCGCAGAAAACGGCCAGGGCTGTTTGAAGTATGGCAGTGCGCTTGGCTTCACTTTTTCTTCTCATTTAACCCCGCATTGAGAAAACAGATAATTAATATTTTAACCATACTGTACGGTAATTCTCTGTTATGCAGGTAGAAATGTTATTTCATCAGGAAATTGAAACACCTTTGGGATCAGCCGTTTTAACTGCTGATACAACTGGCCTGGCCGGTTTCTACTTTTCTGATCAGCGTGATTACCCTTTGCAGTTGGAGCATCCCGGCCGGCAAAAGATCAGTAATCCGCAGGCCGGACAGTACGAGGGAGAAATATTGCGGCAATGCCGGGTGTTTGCACATAACGACAATCCAAGTGCGGAAAAACGTCATGCCTTGCATGCCAAATTGAATTGGGAGCGTGGGGCGATTGCCCGGCCACCTGATGGCATTTCCCCGGTGCCTGATTCGATCACACGGTATTTCAGGCTGGCCACGCAGGAACTCGATGCCTATTTTCGTGGCCGATTAAAGCGATTCTCTGTACCGCTTTGTTTCAAGGGTACTGATTTTCAACTGAAAATATGGGAAACATTGGCAAATTTACCTGCCGACCAGCTTATTTCCTATGGTGAGTTGGGAGGTGCGGCCGGTGTGTCGCCTCGAGCGTACCGGGCGGTTGGTGGGGCAGTCGGCCGCAATCCGTTGTCTATTATTGTGCCGTGTCATCGGGTCGTGGCGTCCAACCGGCAGCTCACGGGTTATGGCGGCGGCCTGGCGCGTAAAGTGGCGTTGCTTGAGCACGAAGGTTTTCAAGTAAGATAGTTGAACTGGCCGGATGTTCAGGTATTTCTGATTAAGGCGTTTTTTATGTGGTTCTGGTTTGGTATCGCCGCTCTGGCGTTAATTGGCGAGATTCTCAGCGGTACATTCTATTTGCTGCTTATCTCGGCTGGGCTTGCTGCTGCAGGCGTAGCGGCAGCCGTGGGCGCCGCGCTTGCGGTGCAAATTGCGGTTGTGGCTATCGTGACTGGTTTGGGCCTGGTTGTATTGCGTAAAACCGGCTTTTTGAAAAAGCGTGAAATCAATGCAGCACGTAACCGTGATGTTGTCCTGGATATCGGTCAAACCATCATGGTGACGACTTGGTCTGAGAATAATCGCACAAAAGTTCGTTATCGTGGCGCCAGTTGGGATGCACGTCTGGCCAAAGGTGCCATAGCCAAGCCCGGGCCGCACAAAATAGTGGAAATGGATGGCACAGTGCTGATCCTGGAACCTGAGGAGTAACTGCCATGACTTTCATCGATTCGGATTTCTCGCTTTTTGTATTGATTATTTGCGTCGCGTTGGTTTTTGTTCTTGTGGTGAAATCAATTGCGATTGTGCCTCAACAAAGCGCGTGGGTTATTGAGCGTCTGGGTAAGTACGATCGTACTTTATCGCCAGGCGCCGGATTCTTGATTCCTTTTGTCGAACGTATTGCTTACAAGCATTCTTTAAAGGAAATTCCACTGGATGTGCCCAGCCAGGTCTGTATTACGAAAGACAACACCCAGTTACAGGTTGACGGCGTGATTTATTTCCAGGTTACGGATCCAATGCGGGCTTCTTACGGGTCATCAAATTATATCTTTGCCATTACCCAGCTTGCACAAACAACGTTGCGCTCAATTATTGGCAAAATGGAGCTCGATCGCACATTTGAGGAACGGGATCTGATCAATGGCGACATTGTTGCCGCTCTTGATGATGCCGCATTGAACTGGGGCGTTAAGGTATTGCGTTACGAAATTAAAGACCTTACGCCACCGAATGAAATTTTGCATGCCATGCAGGCACAAATTACGGCAGAGCGCGAGAAAAGGGCACTGATTGCGGCATCTGAAGGGCGTCGACAAGAGCAGATTAATATTGCAACGGGCGAGCGCGAAGCCTTTATTGCCCGGTCGGAAGGCGAAAAACAGGCGCAAATCAACAAGGCACAAGGTGAAGCACAGGCCGTGCTCTATGTTGCAGAGGCTACCGCAAAAGCGATTTCCCATGTGGCCCAGTCGATCAGTCAGCCCGGAGGCATTGAGGCAGTGAATTTAAGCGTCGCTGAGCGCTACGTTGATGCGTTCGCGAACCTGGCCAAGGAAAGCAATACGTTGATTCTGCCGTCTAACTTGTCGGATATCGGCGGCTTGATTGCTTCAGCAATGAAAGTCGTAGAGAAAAATCAACCAAGCTAAGCTTAGCTGCCTTCGCCGCGCAAGTAAGCTTGTGCCCGCTGGGCCATAAGGGCTTCGCGGCGAACGAAGTCGGCAACGAAAGTGCTGACAGGGTTATGGTGCAAGCCATAGGGGGAGTCCCATTGCACGATATTTCCTTTTTCCATGACGCCGATACGGTCGGCAATGGCAAACGCCTCTGCCTGATTATGCGTAACCAGTAGTGCGGTATGGCCGGTAGACTGAAGAATGTCGCGCACTTCGAATGCCAATCGCTCCCGGGTATCGACATCCAGGTTCGAGAACGGTTCGTCGAGTAATAGCAGCTCCGGCTCCGGCGCCAGTGCGCGAGCCAGCGCTACGCGCTGCTGCTGTCCACCCGACAATTCATGCGGATATCGATTCGCGACGTCGGATAGCCCCACGAGCTTGAGCATGTCCATTACTTGATCGCGACGTTCATGGCGACTTTTGCGCTGGAGGCCAAAGCCGACATTCTTTTCAATACTCAAATGTGGGAACAAGGCATAGTCTTGAAACATCATGCCGACATTTCGATGTTGCGGTTCAACCTGATAGCCGGGTTCGGACAAAAGTGTATTGTCCAGTAGAATTGTTCCTTTGCGCAGGGGTTCGAATCCCGCAATGGCGCGCAGTACGGTGGTTTTTCCGCAACCCGACGCACCTAGCAGGCATCCGATATTACCTTTCTGTAGAGCGAGCGATAAGCCGTCTACAACCGGCAGCAAACCCTCCGGCGTGTCGTATGCAAGTGAAATGTGGTCGAGTTTTAAATGATCTTCTTCAGACATGATTGGGTTCTAGTGTCCGGATTGCAGTTGCTTGCGGGCCAGGAAAATCACTGGCAGCAGGCCGGCCAGAACAATGGCCAAAGCAGCAACGGCACCTTCTTCATATGTGCCACGCGAGGCTTCTGCATATAACCAGGTTGCCAGGGTTTCAAAATTGACCGGACGCAATAATAGCGTGGCCGGTAGTTCCTTCATGGTATCAACGAATACCAATAATGCGGCAGCACCCAGCGCAGGACGCAATAAAGGCAAATGAACCCGCCTCAGGGTGCCGGTGGCCGACTCGCCCAGCAGACGGGAAGCCTGTTCAAGCGATGGGGGTATGCGTGCCAGACCCGATTCGATTCCACCCACCGAGATAGCCAGAAAACGGATGACGTAAGCGCAAACGAGTGCGGTGGTCGAACCCATGAGGATCAGGCCTGGGCTGTATCCCGAAAACAATTCAACCAGCCAGCCAATGGCGTTGTCGAAATAGATAAGCGGGGTCAGCAGGCCAATGGCCAATACGGTGCCGGGCAGGGCATAGCCAATTGTCGAAACACGTGCAAGCGCATGATACGTGCCTGACCATGTCGAAGCGCGGGCACCACGTGCAGCCCAGGTGACGACAAGCCCGCAGAAAACAACGACCAGGGTGGCGATGAGTGCAATTCGCAATGTGTTAAAGCCGCTAAGTAAAAGCTGGTCTGAAACCCCGCCCTTGACTTGAAGATGCTTGATTGTTTCGTTAAGCAAATAAAGCGCGGGTGCGATAAAACCGATAATAATGGGTATCCAGCCGAGCACAATGGCAATAAATGCAGCCAGGCCTTTAAGCGGTTTGGGCTGGATGGGACGCATACGCTGGGTACTGGCATAGCGCTGTCTTTTCCTTCCCTGGCGCTCTAATAGAATCAGCCCCACGACGATCGCCAGCATGGCGAGCGCAATTTGTGCTGCGCCGGCCAGATCCGTTCGCGTTACCCAGGTGGTGTAAACGGAGACCGTTAGTGTTTGTACGCCCAGAAATTCCGATGCCCCGATATCATTGAGGGTTTCGAGCAAAGCAAGGCTGACACCGACGGCAATTGCCGGGCGGGCAAGCGGCAATGCCACTCGCAGGAATACGCCTTTCCCCGACAGACCCAATATGCGTCCCGCTTCAAGCAAGCTGGCTGCCTGCGTTGAAAACATGACACGTGTACTGAGATAAACGTAAGGGTAGAGCACGAAACCCAGCAGGAAAATGGCGCCGGGCAAGCCGCGGATATCCGGAAGACGGAATTCGCGCGCACTGGAGTAGCCCAGCATACTCCGTATGACCTCTTGAACGGGGCCGATCGGATGAAGGATATCGAGATAGGCGAACGCAACGATATAGGTAGGTACCGCCAATGGCAGCAAAAGGGCCCATGACAGCATGCGTTGCGAAGGAAAGGTAAAAGCCGTGACCAGCCAGGCCGCACCGGTACCCAGGCATGTAACGAGAACACCGACACCCAGCAATAACAAAACCGTATTTTGAAATGCCGTGGGTATAACGTAATTAAGAAGGTGAACCCAATGTTCGAGAGATCCGCTGACAGCCAGGGCGCCAAGCGTTATGACAGGTGTAATAACGCATATGGCGATAAGTAAGGCACCCAGCCGCCAACCGGCATCAGATCCAAATTGAAGAGGACGGGGTAGCGGCAAACGACTTGGTTCCTGAAATGAAGCAGGCTGCACACCCTGGGGCTGCGCAGCCTTTACTAAGGGGTTAAATGAATTATTGGTCGAACCCAACTTTGTCTACCAGCTTGCTGGCTTGCTTTCGATGTTCTGCAATTTCAACCAGAGGCAAGGGATCGACGTTCAGCGGACCAAAACTGGCGACAATCGGATCGAGTTCGACACCTTTGCGAACCGGATACTCGTAATTGGCCTGCGCATACATTTTCTGGGCTTTGTCGGACACCAGGTACTCCAGCAGCGCAAGTGCATTGTCTTTGTTCGGGGCATATTTTGCCACAGCTGCACCCGAGATGTTGACATGGGTGCCCTGGCTTTTCGCAGAAGCAAAAGTGGGACGAATCACTTTGATGGCCTGGCCCCATTTGTAGTTGTCGGTGCCAGGCTCGGCGTTTTTCATGCGGCCGACATAGTAGGCGTTCGCAATCCCAATATCGCAGATACCACCCAGAATATCGCGGGCGACATCGCGGTCACCGCCGGCCGCTTTGCGCCCCAGGTTGGCTTTGACGCCTTCCAGCCAGGTTTGCGTTGCCTCGACGCCGTTATGTGCGATCATGGCCGCAATCAAAGCGGTATTGTAGGGATGCTGGCCCGAACGGATGCAGACCTTGCCTTTCCATTTTGGGTCTGCAAAGTCTTCATAGGTAAGGCTGTCGATATCAAGCTCTTTTGCCACATAGGCAACACGGTCACGCAACGACAGGGCATACCAATGGTTGTCGGCGCCCCGCAAATTGGCAGGAATGACTTCAGTAAGCGTAGCCGACTCAATAGGCTGAGTAATGCCGCCCTGTACCAGGTCGATCAAATTGCCAATATCCACCGTCATGAGCACATCGGCAGGCGACTTGTCACCTTCGGCCTTTACGCGCTCAAGCAGACCGTCTTTAACAAATACCGTGTTTACCGTTATGCCGGTATCGGTTTTGAATTGTTCAAGAATAGGCTGAATCAGGCCTGGTTCTCGCGTGGTGTACAGATTGACGTCGTTGGCTTGTGCGGACGCTGCGGTAAATAGTCCGGAAAGCGCCAATGCAGAGAGCAGAGCACGGGAAAATAACTTCATGAAGAGACTCCGAAGCAGAAATAGGCTTTATCACGCGTTGATAATCGGTGCCATTTGCAGAGGGTTATCTGCCTGGCAGGATGAAAACATTGTTGCGTTTGTAAATAACAATGATTCTCAAATAGAATAGCATAAATCCGCGGGTTCGACGTGGGATCTTGCAATAATAAAGCGTAAACACTCTATTATTATGGAGTCTCCATGAATTCGACCTGCAGGGAAAAATAACGCAAAAGGTTGCTTTATAAAACTTATATATTGAAATTGCAGGATAAATTGGTAGAATTACCATAAGCTTGAAAATTAAATACAAGCGCTTCTGGCAAGTCTAAATAAAGTGTATTAATGCAATTTTGCTAAGGGCTTACCGAATAAAACCGCATAATTTATGCTTTAACCACCAAACAAGACACATATTATGGCAGCTTTCAACTCAGAAAAAGTTCTCAGTGTTCATCATTGGAACGAAACACTTTTTTCCTTCACCACAACGCGCGACCCCGGTTTGCGCTTTCATAACGGCCACTTCGTCATGCTGGGGCTTGAGGTGAATGGCAAGCCTTTATTGCGTGCTTACAGTATTGCCAGTGCCAACTACGAGGAGAACCTGGAGTTTCTCAGTATCAAAGTACCCGACGGCCCCTTGACATCGCGCTTGCAGCATTTGAAGGTGGGTGATGAGGTGCTGGTTAGCAAAAAGCCGGTTGGCACGTTGGTCGTCGACGACCTGAAACCGGGCAAGCATCTGTACTTGTTTGGCACGGGTACGGGCCTTGCACCTTTCATGAGCATCATCAAGGATCCCGACGTATACGAGCGTTTCGACAAGATCGTGCTGATGCATGGTGTGCGGTTTGTCAGCGAACTGGCTTATGCCGATTTCATCGAAAATGAGCTGCCCAACAACGAATTCTTTGGCGACATGATTCGTGAGAAGCTGATTTACTACCCAACCGTGACACGTGAAGAGTTCCGTAATAAAGGGCGTATCACCCAGGCGATCGAAAGCGGCGACTTCGCGCGCAAGACCGGGCTGCCCGATATTAATCCGGAGACAGATCGTGCCATGATTTGTGGCAGCCCGGCCATGCTGGAAGACCTGAGCAACATGCTCGACGAACGGGGTTTTGTTATTTCTCCGGGGGTGGGCGATCCCGGCGACTACGTCATCGAGCGGGCCTTTGTCGAAAAATAAGGGTTTTCATGGCGTTGGCGGGCTGTTAATTTTGTCTATAGGAAGATAAACTCTAATAGTATTTTTAACCCTATTATTCATTTAGAGATTTATCATGACAAAACAGGTTATTCACTCGAACGACGCGCCTGCTGCGGTGGGCCCTTATTCCCAAGCCATTGCGGCCGATAACGGGAAGACGGTTTACTTATCGGGCCAGATTGGTCTTGAGCCAGGTACAGGTGAACTGATCTCCGAAAATTTCGAAGGTCAGGTTCGCCAGTCGTTTGCCAATCTCAAGGCCGTCATCGAAGCGGCGGGTGGAACGCTTGACAGCATTGTCCGGTTGAACCTGTACCTGACTGACCTTTCGAAATTCGCCGGCGCCAACGCAATCATGGCCGACATTATTCCCGAGCCATTTCCTGCCCGCAGCACCATCGGCGTTGCCAGCTTGCCCAAAGGCGCCCAGTTCGAGGTAGACGCGATTATTGTTGTTTGACGCCTCATAACTGCGCACTCGTTGCCTCATTGGTGCGAAATACAGTGTCATCAAGCACATTGTCGGCGACTGAACGTCGCCTTCATCGCCTTGGACTGCGTACACAACAAGATTGCGTTATTCATTTACCCATTCGTTATGAAGATGAGACGCAGTTGCATCGAATTGCGTCGGCCCGCGTCGGGCAGGTCGTTCAGCTTGAAGGCGAAATTTCCTATAACGAGGTACAGCTTCGTCCGCGTCGTCAACTGATTGCTTTGCTGACAGACGATACCGGCAGCATATTCCTGCGCTGGCTGCATTTTTATCCCAACCAGCAAAAGCAGGTTTCAAAGGGCAACCGGGTTCGTGTGCGTGGGGAAATCCGAACGGGTTTCAACGGCCTTGAAATTGTGCATCCGCGTGTCACCAAGGCGGGCGGAGCACTTGCTTCTACACTGACACCGGTTTATCCCACCACAGATGGGTTAACGCAACCCGCCCTGAGGAAAATCATTGGTCAGGCACTGGACAATGCCGATCTTTCTGATACTTTACCGGATGCAATTCGCCGGCGTTTCGGCCTGATGCCGTTCGCGCAGGCGGTGCGAACGTTGCATTATCCGCCAGCGGAAATCACGCTGAACAGTCTCGAAGAACGCTCGCATCCGGCCTGGCTGCGAATCAAGTTCGACGAGTTGCTGGCGCAACAGTTGTCTTTGGCTTCGGCGCGTGCGATGCGATTGCAACAAACGGCACAGCCATTGAATGCCAACCACCACGATCTGTTCAACGCATTGCGCGCGCTTTTGCCTTTCGAGCTCACCGCAGCGCAAGGGCGGGTCATTGAGGAAATCATTCAAGACTTATCCCGTCCCTATCCCATGCATCGTTTGTTGCAGGGTGACGTAGGGAGTGGAAAAACCATTGTGGCTGCCTTTGCTGCGCTTAAAGCGATCTCAAGTGGAGCACAAGTGGCTGTGATGGCGCCCACTGAGTTATTGGCCGAGCAACATTACACCAAGCTCAAAAGCTGGATGGCCCCCTTGGGCGTTCAGGTCCAGCGGTTGAGCGGCAGCCAGAAAAGCAAGGATAAACAACACGTATTGAATGCTGTGGCCTGCGGTGACACACAATTAGTGGTGGGCACCCAGGCGCTTATCCAGACAACGGTTACGTTTGATTGCCTGGGTTTGGTCATTCTGGATGAACAACATCGCTTCGGTGTCGGACAACGACTGGCTTTGGGACAAAAAGGTGAGCAACAAACTGATGCGGTTTCTTTGTTGCCGCATCAACTGAATATGAGTGCCACGCCGATTCCACGCACACTTGCCATGACTTTGTTTGCCGATCTTGACGTGTCGGTTCTGGACGAGTTGCCTCCTGGGCGTCGCAGCGTTGTCACCAAGCTGGTTGCCGATAGTCGTCGCGAAGAATTGATTGAGCATATTCATTCCGAAATAGGCAAAGGGCGGCAGGTTTACTGGGTTTGTCCGCTGGTTGAGGAAAGTGAGGCGCTGCAATTACAAACAGCGGTGGATACCCATGCTTATTTGCAGCAGGTTTTGCCGGAGATACGCATCGGTCTGGTTCATGGCCGGCTAAAGTCGGCCGAGAAAACAGAGGTCATGGATGCCTTTCGTGGTGGTGACGTATCTTTGCTGGTTGCCACAACGGTTATTGAAGTAGGGGTCGACGTACCGAATGCCACCCTGATGGTTATCGAGCATGCCGAGCGGTTCGGCCTGGCGCAATTGCATCAATTGCGCGGAAGGGTGGGTCGTGGCGCGGAACAATCCGTTTGTGTCCTGCTGTATCAGCCAGCCTTGTCGTCCATTGCGCGTCAACGCTTGCGTGCCATGTATGAAACCGCTGACGGTTTTGAAATTGCACGTCGTGACCTGGCGTTGCGCGGGCCGGGTGAGTTTCTGGGGTTGCGCCAATCGGGGGTACCGTTATTGCGTTTTGCTGATATTGAATCCGATGTCGAACTGGTCGAGCAAGCCCAGTCACTTGCCTGTGAACTGCTGTCCAGTGCACACGAAATCGCGCAGGTGCACCTCGATCGCTGGATGCACGGGAAACACGTTTACTTACGCAGTTAACAACGGGGTCAGGTATTGGCATGACGCTTACTGAACTTAAATATATTGTTGCCGTGGCGCGTGAACGACATTTCGGGCGTGCGGCCGACGCCTGTTTTGTCAGTCAACCCACATTGTCGGTTGCGATTCGCAAACTGGAAGAAGAACTGGGAATTACACTTTTTGAGCGGGGGGGTAATGAGATTGCCGTGACGCCCATTGGGTTACGCGTCGTTGCCCAGGCGCAAAAAGTGTTGGAGGAAGCTGGGAATTTGAAGGAAATTGCACGGGAAGGGCACGATCCGCTGGCCGGGCCTTTGCGTGTGGGCATTATTTATACGATTGGTCCGTATCTGCTGCCCAGGCTGGTGCCGGCTCAAATTGAAATTACGCCGCAGATGCCTTTGATTCTTCAGGAGAATTTCACCACGCGCCTGATTGAGTTGCTTAGACAAGGGGAAATAGACTGCGGGATTATGGCATTGCCGCTACCCGACGCCGGGCTGGAGGTTTACCCGCTGTACGATGAGCCGTTTGTCGTGGCCGTGCCGCGGCGACATCCATGGGCCAGGCGCAAAGAGATCAACGCTTCGGAGCTGAAGGACGAAACAATGTTGTTGCTGGGCGTTGGTCACTGTTTTAGAGACCAGGTGCTTGAGGTATGTCCCGAGTTATCTCGTTTTTCTGCCTCCAGCGAAGGGATTCAACGTACTTTCGAAGGTTCTTCGCTGGAAACGATACGCCATATGGTTGCGGCTGGAATCGGCATTACCGTCTTGCCGGCAAGTTCAATCCCGGTCGCGCCAAATGATTTGCTGGCTTATATTCCATTCAAAAAGCCGATTCCCAGTCGCCGGGTGGTTCTGGCCTGGCGCAAAAGCTTTCCCCGCCCTGCGGCAATTCAGGCATTGATACAGGCAATCGAACAGTGCGATCTGCCCGGTGTGAACCCCACGCAGCACAAGCAGCCCGTGTTATCGTGACGCCTCTTGGCAACCCTTCTTAATTTTGTTGGAAAGACCACCATTATGAGTACGCCTCAAGAACTAAAACTCGCCTTCATCGGCGGTGGAAATATGGCATCGGCCCTGGGAGCGGGGCTGATTGGTAAACGGTGCGGCGCACAAGACGTCCATGTTGTTGACATCGATGAAAATGCACGCAAGCGCTGGGCAGAGCAAGGCGTGAGCACGGCTGTGCAGGCAGACGAATCACTCAGCAGCTATCGGGTTTGGGTATTTGCCGTTAAACCGCAGGTCATGAAGGAAACCGTCGCGGCATGCAAACCGTTCTTGCGCGATGATACGTTGGCGATCAGCATTGCCGCAGGTATCGATTCCGATACGTTCGCCCAATGGCTGGGCAAGCCGGGCCAGCCCTGGACCCGTTTGGTGCGTTGCATGCCGAATACGCCGTCACTGGTGGGTGCCGGTATTTCAGGTCTATGCGCGGCAAGCGGCGTCTCCGAGCAAGACCGTGCCCTGGCACAGCAATTGCTCAAGGCTGTGGGAGAGGTTGTGTGGGTTGACAACGACCAGCAGCTTGACGCTGTGACCGCGTTGTCGGGTAGCGGGCCTGCCTACGTTTTTCTTTTTCTGGAAGCCCTGATGCAGGGCGGTCAAAAGCTGGGGCTTTCCGAGGCCCAGGCACGCCAATTGGCTTTGGCAACCCTTAGTGGCGCCACGGAACTGGCCAGCTTGTCGCCGGAGCCTCCATCGATCTTGCGCGAGCGTGTTACATCCAAAGGCGGTACAACTGCCGAGGCGTTACGTGTTTTCAAGGAACGGGATTTTGTTGCCATCGTTCAGGAAGCAATGAAGGCATCGTATAATAGGGCCTCCGAGCTGTCTGTTGAACTTTCCAAATGAAAACAAACTCTTATCATGTATCTATGACGGCAGGCCAGATTCTGCTGGCCGTGGCAGCAATGGCCATTGTCGTCGTAGGATCGAACGTGCTGGTTCAATACCCCATAAACAAGTGGCTTACATGGGGAGCCATTTCCTATCCTGTTGCATTTCTGGTTGCTGATCTGATCAACCGGCGTTTCGGCGCAAAATCGGCCCGGCAAGTGGCAGTGGCCGGGTTTGTCGTGGCTATCGTGTTTTCGGTATGGGTTGCGACGCCCCGTATTGCGTTGGCCTCGGGTGTGGCGTTTTTATTCGCGCAGTTATTGGATATCTACGTTTTCGACCGCCTGCGGAACCAGCAATGGTGGCGGGCGCCGCTTATAGGTGGTGTGGCTGGCGCAACTTTGGATACGGTTCTGTTCTTCAGTATTGCGTTCGCTGGAACCGGGATCAACTGGCCCGCGTTGCTCGTGGGCGACCTGGCTGTTAAGTTGGCCGTTAATACAGCCTTGCTGGCGCCATTCAGGGCATTAATGTGGAATATTGCACGGCCCGCCAAATCACTTTGACAGGGCAGGCCGGGCAGCGTCAACCGTTATTCATTTATTCCAGTCCTTGCCGGCTCAAGGCGTTTTGAACGCCTGGGTCGGCTGCCATCCGGTTATAGAAAGCATCCAGGTTTTTCAGATCGGACAGATCAATGCCATTTGCGCGGGTCCAGCGGTTGACTGTATACAAATAAGGATCGGCCAGAGAGCGTTTTCCAGCCAGGAATTCGCGATCGGCAAGACGCTTGTCGGCCACGCTGAATAGAAACTTCACTCTCTCTGTTGCTTTGGCGGCAAGTTCCTTTTGACCCTCGGATGAGCTTTGAAAGTTCTGGGGCACGAAGACCAGCGAGAACGTGCGGTGCAGGTCGGAATTGCAAAAAGACAGCCAGCGCCGCACTTCTGCGCGCTCTTTGGCGGTTGTGCCATGCAGTTCGGCCTCGGGATGAAGCTCAGCCAGATACTCCATGATGGCAACGCTTTGAGACAACACGAAATTGTCGTCAATCAATACAGGCACCGACCCCACCGGATTCAAAGCCAGGAAATCTGGCGTTTTGGTTTGTTCACGAGTGACTTCCTCCAGCTCGTAGCCAACATTCATCCATTCGAGCACAATTTGTGACGCCAGTGGGCAGGCGCCTTTCAGATAATAAAGCTTCATGGTTATCCTTGGAATCGGTTAAATCGAATTGAGCCCATATTCTATCGATCACGCACCGGAATGCAAACAAGCGTTACCGACGCATTACATTGATCCGGTCGGGACACAGTTGCGCTACCATGTTGTTTTTGCAATGAGACAGTTACGGTCATGTTCAAGCCTGATTTTTCGTTGAATAATCGTCTTGCGCTTATTACGGGCTCGACGCGGGGGTTAGGCTTTGCGATTGCGTCCGCCTTTGCAGCCAGTGGCGCGAATATCATTGTGAACGGACGTGACGCCCAGCGTACTGAAATGATCGCCGGGCAGTTGCGTGAGCAAGGCGCAACCGCGCACGCATGGGTGCAGGATATTGCCGATTTCGCTTCATTACCCGACGCCTATGCACAGCTGTGTGAACAGTGGGGAGCCCCTGATATCCTGGTCAATAATGTGGGAATCCGCATACGAAAGTCATTGTCGGCCGCATCTGCCAGCGACATCAATCAGCTCATTCACGTGAATTTGTCTGCTGCGGTTTTCTTGTCGAAATTGGCCGCGTGCGCCATGCTGGAGCATAAGACGCAACCAAACGGACGCATTATTTCCCTGACTTCGATTGCGGGGAATTTGGCGCGGTCAGGTGATGCGATTTATCCGATTGCCAAGTTGGGGCTCAACGGGTTGGTTCATAGTCTTGCCGTCGAGTATGGACCGCTTGGCATCACCAGTAATGGCATAGCCCCCGGCACCTTTGCCACAGAAGCCAATGCCGAGCTGGTGGCCGATCCGGTCCGGGGGCCTGTCGTTATTGGTCGCAATCCGCTTGGACGCTGGGGCCGGCCCGATGAAATTACCGGGGCGGCAGTCTTTCTTGCGTCTCCCAGTGCCGCCTACGTCAATGGTCACGTCCTGGTCGTTGACGGCGGCTTTTCCATTACGTTTTAAGTGGTTCTTATGTCTGCAAAACTTCGTCTGGCAATCAATGGTTATGGACGTATCGGTCGTTGTTTCTTGCGCGCACTTTACGAGTCGTCTGCGTGCGAGCAGTTTGAAATTGTTGCCATCAATGAGCCGGCCGATCTCGACTCAATGGCATACCTTACGCGCTTTGACTCAACGCATGGTGTTTTTCCGGGCGAGGTCAGCCAGGGCGAGCAATCGCTCATTATCAATGGCCACTCGATTGCAGTGACGCACGCCGACAAACCGGAAGCAGTGGACTGGGGTGCCTACAAGCTCGACGTCTTGATTGAGTGTTCCGGGCGTTACAGCAGTCGTCGTGAACTGATGCGCTTTATCGAGGCCGGCTGCCCGCGGCTGCTTTTGTCGCAGCCTGCCGATGGCGCAAGCGAGGTTGATCAGACCATCGTATACGGTATCAACCAGCAGGTGCTACAGGGTGATGAGGTGCTGGTGTCGAATGCCTCGTGCACCACGAATGCCATTGTGCCGGTGCTGGACTCTTTGAACAGCGCTTTTTCTCTGGAACATGCGTTTCTGACAACCTTGCATTCTGTGATGAATGACCAGCCGCTTATCGATGGTTATCATCGTTCAGATTTGCGCCGGACCCGCTCAGCCATGCAGTCGATTGTCCCGGTATCGACGGGCCTGGCAAAAGGGGTGGAGCGATTATTGCCTGAGCTAACGGGTAAAGTCGTAGCCAAGGCCATTCGTGTTCCCACGCTGAATGTTTCTGCGATCGACCTTATGGTGACGACAAAACAGGCCGTTTCTGTCCAGGCCATTAATAACCGAATGCAGGCGCTGGCCGAAAACGCACAGCGTCTTGTGGCGTATTCAAGCCACCCTCATGCATCAATCGACTTTAACCATAATCCACATTCGGCGATCATCGATGGCAGCCAGACACGAGTAAACGGTGAGAATTTTGTGAATTTGCTGGTATGGTTTGATAACGAGTGGGGCTTTGCCAACCGTTTGCTGGATACGTTGGGGTATTGGGCAACCTGTTTAAGCCTCAACCGTACGGCCAAGTTCAAGCAACCCGCCTGATTGACAGGAGACCAACATGAGCACAATGCGTACCGAATACGATTCAATGGGGCCAATCGAAGTTCCGGCAGATCGGTATTGGGGGGCACAAACCCAACGGTCACTTCATCATTTTCCCATAGGCACCGAACGTTTTGTCTGGCCAGCGTCAATTATCACGGCACTGGGCTTGCTGAAAAAGTCTGCGGCCAAAGCCAATGCAGAGCTGGGAGAACTGGACCCCAATTTAGCTGACTTGATCATGCAGGCAAGTGACGAGGTGATTCAAGGACGGCTGAACGCTCATTTCCCGCTGGTGGTGTTCCAGACCGGTTCAGGTACCCAGTCGAACATGAATGCCAACGAAGTCATTGCCAACCGGGCCATTGAGATAGCAGGAGGCAAACTGGGCTCAAAACAGCCTGTTCATCCCAATGATCATGTAAACCGGGGGCAATCTTCGAACGATACGTTTCCCACCGCAATGCATATTGCCGTGGCGCAAAGTGTTCAACATCATTTGCTTGCGCCGGTATGTGCGTTGCGCGACACGCTTGATGCGAAGTCCCGCGAGTATGAAAAAGTGGTGAAAACCGGGCGTACGCACTTGCAGGATGCCACGCCGGTTACCTTGGGCCAGGAAATGAGTGCGTGGGTCGCCCAGATTGATTTCGGCCTGGCTGCCGTGAAGCAGGCTTTGCCCGGCATTTATGAACTGGCAATTGGTGGTACTGCCGTGGGCACCGGCCTGAATGCGCACCCCGAGTTCGGCGACCGGGCTGCTGCGGCTCTGTCTGAGGAAACCGGTTTGCCTTTTGTGTCGGCTCCCAACAAGTTTTTTGCGCTGTCTGCGCACGACGCCCTGGTGCAGATGTCGGCGGCCTTGCGCACGCTGGCAGGCGGGCTGATGAAAATGGCCAACGATATTCGCTGGCTGGCCAGTGGGCCTCGGTGCGGTATCGGCGAGTTGCTCATTCCCGAGAATGAGCCCGGGTCATCAATCATGCCGGGCAAGGTGAACCCCACGCAATGCGAGGCGCTCACGATGGTTTGCGTACAGGTCTTCGGCAATGATGCGGCTACTGCCTTTGCCGGCACCCAGGGTAACTTCCAGCTTAATGTTTATAAGCCCGTCATGGTGCACAATGTGCTGGAAAGCATTCAGTTGCTGGGAGATGCATGTGGCGCGTTCAACCGCTTTTGTGCCGAGGGTATTGAACCGAATATGCCGGTAATTGAAGCGCATTTGCAACAGAACCTGATGCTGGTTACGGCGTTGAACCGCCATATCGGATACGACAAGGCGGCGGAAATTGCCAAAACAGCCCACCGCACAGGCGTTTCGCTGCGCGAAGCGGCCATTGACTCGGGTTATCTTGACGGTGAGCAATATGATCAATGGGTGGTTCCTGTCAACATGACTCGACCGGGAGTATAGAAAAATGCGCTATACATATACTTCAAAAAAATTTGCTGTGTGCCGACGCGTATTCATGTCGGCCCTGGCATGTTTTCTTATGTTTTCAATAGGGCATGTTGCACTGTCGTCGCAGGCGCACGCGGCAAGTATCACGGTTGACGAAGTGGCCAAAAATTTGCAGCACCCTTGGGCCATGGTTTTTTTGCCGGGCGATCAGGGGATACTTGTAACCGAGCGTCCCGGTTCGCTGCGCCACATTGCTTCAAGTGGTCAGGTTTCCGATCCGATCGGGGGCTTGCCCAAGGTATGGAACAAAGGGCAGGGTGGCTTGCTTGATATCGCGCTGGCTCCCGACTTTGAACAGTCCGGGCATGTTTATTTGTCTTATGCCGAGGGTGGCAGTGCCCGTGCGGGAACCGCCGTGGGTTATGGAAAATTAAGCAAAGACATGCGGCAACTCGAGGATTTCAGGGTTATTTTTCGGCAAGAGCCCAAGATGTCGACTGGTCAGCATTTTGGTTCTCGCCTGGTTTTCGATAACGAAGGCCTTCTGTATATTACATTGGGCGACAACGGGCAAAGGCCTTTACCCCAGGATCTGGACAAGCTGCAGGGCAAAGTCGTGCGTATTCGCGCTAATGGCGAAATCCCGTCCGACAATCCCTTTGTCCGCGATCCCATGGCTCGGGACGAAATCTGGTCTTACGGACATCGCAACCCGCAGGGTGCGGCTTTACATCCGGACACCGGCCTGCTCTGGATAAATGAACATGGCCCTCGGGGCGGCGACGAGATCAATATTCCGCAAGCCGGGAAAAATTACGGTTGGCCGCTTGCAACGCACGGTATTAATTACTCCGGCAGTCCGATCCCCGAAGCCAGGGGGGAACAGGTAGAAGGCACGGAACCGCCCGATTTCGTATGGGAGGTGTCGCCGGCAGTCAGCGGAATGACTTTCTACACGCATGAGCGCTTCCCGCAGTGGCAGGGCTCAATCTTTGTCGGGGCGCTGCGTGATCGCAGCCTGATAAGATTGATACAAGACGAGAATGGTGTCATTGAAGAGCAGGAACGTCTTTTGACAGATAGGGGAGATCGTATCCGCGACGTGCGTAGTGGTCCCGATGGGTTTGTTTATGTTCTGACCGACGATGACAATGGACGTTTGCTTCGCATCGGTTTGAAGTAGCCGTCGCACGACGCAAAAACCAAATCGGACGACGACAGGCACATGGGAAAAAAGTACACCCCGGAAGGCCGGATTGATAGCCGGCCTTCCGGGGTGCTTGTTTGGCAGCGCGGTGATCCGTGCCCGGATTACTGCATCAACAACCAGTCACCGTCTTTAACTTCCACCAGCATGCGTGCCCGCTCGTCGTGGCCGAAGTGGTCTGTCGGTGTCATATTGAAAATACCGTGCAAGCCCACGACTTCCTTGGCATTTTCAAGTGCGTCCCGTAATGCAACACGGAAGGCCTGAGTACCTGGCTCGGCTTTTTTGAGCGCCTCGGGTACCGCAGCTTCGAGCAGCAGATAGGCGTCATAGATCTGGGCGCCAAAAGAAGAGAAAGAACCTTCCCCGTACATTTTCTCGTAGGCTTCGGTATACTCAATGCCGGGCTGCTTGGATGGGTGGGAATCGGGAAGCTGTTCTGCGACCACAACAGGCCCGACCGGCAAAATCGTACCTTCCACCGCTTTGCCGCCCACGCGGATGTATTCCTTCGTGGCCGTGCCGTGTGTTTGATAGATTTGTCCTTTAAAGCCGCGGTCTTGCAAAGTAACCTGTGGCAAAACTGAAGGGGTTCCTGATGCAACGACCAAAACGGCGTCGGGCTTGGCCGCGACCAGTTTTACGGCCTGGCCGGTTACGCTGGTGTCGTTACGATTGAATCGTTCAACGTCTTCCATCACGATGCCGGCTTGCTCTGCCAGCGGGCGCATTTCCTTGAGCCAGATTTCCCCATAGGCATCGGCATAACCAATAAAGCCCAGTCGCTTCACGCCATTTTCTTTCATGTGTTCAACCAGAGCACCCGCCATCAGGCGCACGTGCTGCGGAGAGCGAAACACCCATTTTTCCTTGTCGGCTGGTAAATCGAGTGGTGCAACTGCGATTTGGGGGACTTCATATTCATTGGCGATTTCAGCCATGGCGACACTGGTCGGCGTAGCCGACGAGCCGAACAGAATGTCGACCTTGTCTTCCGTAACCAATTTTCGTGCGTTTCGACCCGCCTGGGTGGCGTCGGTGGCGTCGTCGAGCACGATGTAATTTACTTTATGACCCGCAATTTCGGTTGGGAACAACGGAACGGTATTGCGCTCGGGTACGCCTAATGCGGCGGCAGGGCCCGTGCTGGAAAGGGAGATGCCCACATTAATGTCTTTGGCTTGAATCGGGGCGGCCAAAGCGCTCGCCACCAGACCGGCAGCAGCAATGCCCGCCATTTTCATGGATAGTTTCATGTTTCCTCCAGTTGTTAGAAATTATATTGACTTCGACGCTTTGAAACGTGGCCAACTTTACGTAAACGTTCTGTTTATGACAATAGGGATGAACCCCTCACAACTCTTGATTTGTGTCAAGGCGACCAAGATATAACAAGATAACGATGCCGACTTGAAACTTAATTTTGACACAGAGGTGAGTCATGGCAAACTTAACACGTTTTGATTCATTTCGTGATTTAACCGCAATAGAACCCTGGCGCAATCGTCAAGGCCGGGATACCGGGCATGCGCAAAGAAGACATTAACGTTTCCATCGACGCAAACCAGGTAACGATCAGCGCCGAGGCACATCAGGAAAAGAAGAGAAGAAGGACGAAAAAGTGGTTAGACGAGAGCGTTTTTACGGCCGTCGGATGCGAAGTTTTTCGCTTGCGCACGGTATCGATGAGTCGGCGTCTTTGGCGCATTACCAGGATGGTGTATTAAATCTGAAACGGGTCAAGAAAGCAGGAACGAACGGTGTACGTAGCCTGGTAATTCAATAAAAATTAAAGTTATAGAATATTGACCAAATGGGGGTGATCTTGCATCGCTCCTAATTTTTTCCTGCACATCGCCGTTAACTAATAAATTGTTCCTTTTCAATTTGTTGCATTTTGTTATGAACCGGGGTAGTCTAGCGATTTTGTCTGGCGCAGGCGCCTTTATTTTGGCGGAAGGTTATGGTTTCTATTCTTCAAGGCGCAGTCAAGTTTTTCCCGGCCAACGCCCACGGCCTGGCGAAGAAGATGCCATCGGCACACAGCCTGCAACTATTGTATAACGCAGTGCAACGTCTTTCGGGAACCCGTCGGATCGATACCGGTCTGGCACAGGTTCTTGAGTTGTTGTGCAGCCAGTCGCAATGGAAGGCCGCCATTGCATGGATCACCCGGCCAGATGAAAAGCCTCAGTTTCAATGTGCCTGGCACGCATCATCTCAAGGCATACAGGCTTTGGAAGCTTGTTTCAAAACCGGTGCGTTCAGCCAGGAGGACACCATTCCATTTTTGGTTATGCAGCAAAAAAGCCTGGTTTTTGCGCCTGTCATTGCACGAGGTGGCCGCAATGAAGCGAATAATGTCGTTCGTGAACTGGGCCTGCATTGTGCCTTGGGTATCCCTTTGCCCGGTCGTGATCATGTTCTTGGTGTCATCGAGCTCTTGGGGTCTGACGCCAGTGAACCGGAAGAGGGCATGATCGCGCTGCTGCAAACTTTGGGCAACGATATCGGTTTGTTTCTTGAGGCCCGCCGGTTGGAGAGCCAGTTGCATGAAAAGAACGAAAAACTATTGCAAATGCAGCGCATCGCGCGCCTGGCCTCCTGGGAAATCGACTTAAGTAATCTGAAACTGTACGGCTGTCGTGATGCAGCGCGCGTAATGGGCCTGCCGATTGACGCTTTGCCCTCGAATATACATGAGTTGCTTGCCTACATTCCCGAGGAGGATCACGACATTTTCAATAGTTTGCTGGCCGGGGCTCAGCAACGTCCATATCCTTTTGTCACCGTTGAGCATCGTTTTTGCGCCCCGGGAGGCATGCGCTATTTAATGGTGAAGGCGGAAGGGCAGTTCGATCAAAATGGCAGACCGGTGCGCATTAGCGGCACGATGCAAGATATCACCGAACAAAAGCTTGCCAACATACAGGCTACGCTGTCTGAGCAACGTTGGGAGGCGGCGTTTCGCAACAGCCCGGTACCGTCCATTATTACGGAGCTGGACAGTGGCCTTTGTCTTGATGCCAACGATGAAATGTGCCGTCTTTTGGGGTTGTCGCTTAATGAAGTGGTTGGTAAGACAACCACCGAACTCATGATTTGGCCTGCAAATGAGCCCCGTTCGGATTTCATAGAAGAGTTGAAAAGGCGGGGGTCGGTACGCCAACAGGAGTTTCGTGCCCGTGTAGATGGCGTAGATCATTATCTTCTCGTCAACATGGAGCGCATAGAGTTCAACGACTATGATGCGCTTTATGGTCAATGGGTCGACATTACGCCGGTCAAGAAACTGGAAGAAAAGTTGCGTTTAACGGCGGCCGCAGTCGAGCATGCTGCCGATGCGCTGGTACTAATTGACCGAAAGGGAAATATCGTTGCGGTTAATCCCGCCTTCAGTGCCATTACGGGCTATGCCGCAGAGCAGACCCTGGGGCAATGGTTTCTTGGGTTGTTGCACAAGCCCACGGGTCGTCACGATAAACATTTTTTCAAAAAGGCGATTGAAACGCTTGAGAATCACAATCAGTGGAAAGGTCAGGTCTGGACGCAACGGGCCAACGGCGAGGTGTTTCCGGCCGTGCTGACCCTGGGTGCAATTCGCAGCCCTGAAACCAATAAAATCACACATTATGTCGGGGTTTTTTCAGACATTTCGCCCCAGAAAGAATACGAAGAGCGTCTTCGAAAGCTGGCACTGCACGATGAGTTGACCGGGCTGGCCAATCGTACCTTGCTGATTGAGCGTGGTAATCGTGCACTACTTCAAGCCGAACGACACGATGGCAGGCTTGCAGTATTGTTTATCGATTTGAATCGATTCAAATCGGTTAATGACGCATATGGTCATGCCGTGGGCGATGCGCTATTGCAGCAGGTAGCAGACCGGCTTGTTTTGTGTGTCAGGGCATCCGACACGGTGGCACGGGTGGGTGGCGATGAATTCGTTATTCTGCTCACTGATCTTGCGCAAGACGATGATGCCTACCAGGTTGCCGACAAGGTTCATTTGGCAATGGTGCAGCCGTTTCTGGTTGAAGGTGTCGAGATCGAAGTAGGCGGCAGCGTGGGTGTTGCGCGCTATCCGCAAGATGGCGTGGATATGACAATGCTGCTCAGGTTTGCCGATGAGGGGCTATATCAGGCAAAGCGCGCGGGAGAAAGTCTGGATTGAGTAAGCAGGCTGAAAATACAAGACGATTTTCCTTGTTGTTTTATTAAAGTTTACGTCACACTTGCCGTTAACAAGTCGTTAACCCGTAACGTGATGTTCGCTTATGCCAGATAATGAGACACATACCGGATCGAGCCCGCCTTCTCCCCTTAGCCAGCTGGACCATCCGTTGGCCGTACATTTATTGCAAACAGAAAAAATGGCCGGTATTGGTCAGTTGGCTGCGGGCGTTGCCCACGAAATCAATAATCCGGTGGGGTATGTGTTTTCAAATCTCAAAACTTTGGCTGGCTATATGCAAGACATGCTGAAGATTATTGATTCAACTGATCATGTCGAGTCGGTAAGCGAGTTGCATCAATTGAAGAAAACGCTTGATTACGACTATATCCGGCACGATGTTGCGGCGCTTTTGCGAGAATCCGAAGAGGGCATGGATCGCATAAAGCACATTATTTCAGCTTTGAAATATTTTTCCCATAGCGATGATGACAAGCTCCGGCTGGCAGACCTTCATCAAAGCATCGAATCGACACTAACGGTAGCAGGCAGTGAGATCACATATCGCGCCCAGGTTGTCCGACAGTTTGGCGTTTTGCCGTTAGTACAATTCAACGTGTCACAAATCAATCAGGTTGTGATGAACTTGCTGATTAATGCAGCGCAATCGATTGAAAACTCCGGCATGATCACGTTACGTACCGATCGGGAAGAGGCCTGGGTCTGGTTTGAAGTGGAAGATACCGGCTGTGGTATGACACCGGAAGTACAGAAGCATATTTTTGAACCTTTTTATACGACCAAACCCGTTGGCCATGGTACTGGCATGGGTCTTGCCCTTTCTTACGGTATTGTTCAAAAACATAATGGCAGAATCGACGTATTCAGTAACGTGGGGCGAGGCTCCCGTATTCGTGTCTGGTTGCCTATCCATCAACCCAATTCTTGAGTTTGGGTATGGTGAAATCTGAGGCTCTGAAATCGGCGACCATTTTAATTGTTGACGATGACGCCAACGTTATCAGTAGCGTCAAACGCGCTTTTCGTGCGCAACCGTTCAGAATACTGGGCGCCACAAACGGCGAAAATGCACTGCAATTTCTGGAAGAGGAGTCCGTGGATCTGGTCATTTGTGATGCCCGCATGCCCGGAACGGACGGACCGGCTTTGCTGAGCACCATAGAATCGCGTTGGCCTGATTGCATGCGTATTCTTCTAACCGGATATGAAGATATCGAGCAAACAATCAGGGCGATCAACGAAGGACGTATTTTCCGCTATATCAGCAAGCCGTGGGATGACCGGCTGTTGTTGTTGGCAATCAACCAGGCACTGGCGCATCAGCATATAAAACGAGATCGCAATCGTCTGCAGGTATTAACGCAAGAGCAGAATATTGCGTTGCAACAAGCCAATAGCGAATTAGAGAGTCGGGTTCATGCGCGAACCAAGGAGCTCATGCTTGCCGCTGAAATGCTTTCGGTCGCCAACGAAAATCTGAAACAGGCTTATGTCACAGCAACGGAAGTGTTTTCGGCGTTGTTGGCTCAGCGATTGCCACGCAGCCGACAAACCAATAAAGAAGTTATTGAACTGATACGCGCCTTTTGCAAAGAACAAGCCTATTCGCAGCAGCTTACTGATGACCTATCAATGGCCGCAGCCATGTATAACCTTGGTAAGCTTACATGGAATGACGCCCTGATTGCCTTGCCGCCCGAGTCTATGGATCGCACGCAACGCGAGAATTATAAAAGCTATCCGCGCACTGGCGAGCGCCTGCTTATTGCGCTTGAACCTGTCCACGATGCAGCCCTTATCATTCGTCATCACCAGGAGCGCTGGGACGGCACTGGATTCCCCGATGGGTTGGTTGGAAGTGTAATTCCGCTGGGCTCACGGATTCTTAAACTGGCGGTTGATTTTGTCGAGATGAAAATGGGTATGGTCGTTGCACGCAAAGTGCCAATCGAGGAAATGCTGGAGAAAATGCCCAAATATGCCGGGCGTTTGTATGACCCGGATCTATGTACCGTGTTTATTGACGTGGTGAAGCGTCTGGAAGAAAAAAAAGAAGTAGAAAGTGAAGGTGTTGTGATACACAATACAAATACATTACGTGCCGAAATGACCATTGCGCGAAGTCTGCATGCGCTAAGCGGCATGCTTCTGCTGAAAGAAGGAACCGTCATTACGGAAAGGCTCATTAATAAACTCAAAGACTTCGAAGAGAATGAAGAAACGCAGTACTTGATTCATGTTTTGCAAGTATCGTCAGATGAAAATGCATGAGTGTACTCAAACAAATTCGAAACTGTAGAGTTCAAGGTGCTGCGCGGTTTTTGCCTGCGCTGGCCTTGCTTTTCTTTGGGTTGGGCGGTCTGATTGACACCCTTGTCAACCTGTTTTTTTTCGATCGTGTGCCGCTTGTCTCCTGGGGCGAAATTATTCTGTACAGCTTAACCGGGCTGACACTTGGGCTGACGGGCCAAACGGTATGGCCCGCGCGAATTTTGTCCCTGATAACGCTGACAGCGGCGCTTACATATACATTTTTGTCGGGTATTTGGGGTGTGCTGCTATTGGTTGGTGCGTTGGGTTTGGTAGCCGCAACATACCCTGTTTCGCAACAACGGCGGGTTTGCGTTTCAATTGCCGGGCTCTTGTTTCTTCTTTCTTTTTTTGCGTTTCTCGTGCCCGACGATTGGGTTGTGTCACGCTTGCAAAGCTATGCACACGAAACCCATATCGATGCCATTATGGGCTGCCTGATTGCTCTGGGCCTGCTTGGGCACATTTTTTCAGCAGGTTCCGGGGGCTGGTTTAAATCATACGCAGAGCGCAAACAAATCTGTGTTGCAACCGGCGGCGTTGCGCTGGCTGTTTTATGCTGGTTTTTGCTGGCCGAGCAAGAACAGCGTTTTGCCGAACAGCAGGCACAAATCAGTTCGGTGCAGGCGCAAAACGCGATTACAAGCTCGTTGGAGACTAAAACCGCCGCGTTGCAGCGATTGCACCAGAGAGTGACCGCTTTATGGCAGCAGGGTGGGGCATATGACAATACACAATTGATTGGCGAGGCGCAGCGCTTTCTTCAAGACCATGAAACCACGCTGGGCGTGGCGATTGTGAGTCAGGATGGGCGTATCGAAGCAGACTATTCGTTAAGCCATCCGCAACGGTTTACCCACGCATTGAGTCAATGGCCGGCACGTGCCCAGGTGCAACGCTGGCTGATGCATGTTGCGTCCGAAACCGTGCCTGATATGTTGCTTTATAGTTCAGACAATAAGGCTGACTGGTTCTGGCTGGGTGTGGCTTTGCCGGGCCCCAGTGCCAATCGTCATATTTTGGTTGTTGCGCATAGCCTGGAACAATTTCTGGATTCCGCCCTGCGCCCCGACCTTGCTGCCATCCGGTTTCAACTTCATATGGATGGTGATGTGCTGTACGAGAATCTGGAAGAGGAGGGTGCCAACGCCACCCGCTATCTGGGCACCACGCTGCTGGAACCACATCATGATATTAACTGGGCGTTATCGACCTGGATATCCCCGCAATCTGCGCCTCTGGTAAGCCGCCTGTTGCCCGACTTTCTCTTCCTGGTTTGCCTGGGCTTCACCATTTTGTTGATTCGGACTCTGCGTTTGTCGCAGGATGTCGTTCAACGCTCGGATGAACTTAGCCAGGCTATTTTTTACGATTATCTTACCGGATTGCCTAATAAAACGTTCCTCATACAAAAGATGGGTGAGGTCTGCACACGTGCCCGTACCCAGGCAAGTTACGTCTCCATTATTCTGCTTGACTTGAATGGGTTGAAACTTATTAATGATTCCATGGGTTTCGAGATTGGTGACCGAACGCTGCGCGAAGTGGCAAATCGCCTGAGTCACCAAATACAGCCCCCTAAATGGCTGGCCAGGCTGGAGGGAGATGAATTTGTTGTGGTGGTGCCCGATGCGACAAGTTATCAGGTAACGCAACTTGCCCGACGCCTGATTGATGTCATTGCCCAACCCTATCAACATCAGCAGGCTGAGTTGCACTTGACCGCTTCCGCAGGTATTACGACGCACATTGCCAATATACCTGAACCGCTGGAGTTGATTCGCGAGGCCGACCTGGCGTCGACGCAAGCCAAGCAAAATGGCCGCAATACATGGCGCGAATATGCGAACGAATTGGCTTCCGACGTTAATACCCGGCTTTCCTTGCGTATGGATTTGCAGAAAGCGCTGGCTAATGACCATTTCAGCATGCACTATCAACCGCTCATTAACGGTTTTACCGGGCGTATTACCAGTGCCGAGGCCTTGTTGCGCTGGCCGCACTCGGATCGGGGGTATGTTTCGCCTGCGATTTTCGTGCCGATTGCTGAAGAGTCGGGCTTAATTGTTCCTTTAAGCCAGTGGGTATTGCATGCCGTATGCCGCGACAAAGCGTCGTTGAGCCGCAAAATGATGGCGGACTTCCCGTTCATTATCAATGTATCCCCCTTGTACTTTCAGCATCCCCGCTTTACTGAAGAACTAACGCAAGCACTGGAAGCACATAACTTGTCGCCCAAGGATATTCAGATCGAGATCACGGAAGGGGTGTTTCTGGAAAGAGTCGATCACACAATTAACAAATTAAGCACACTGCGTGAATTGGGCTTCAGCGTGTCGGTGGATGACTTCGGCACGGGGTATTCGAGCTTGAGCTATTTAAAGGACCTGCCTGTCGATAAAATCAAGATCGACAGTTCCTTTGTGAGCCAGATCGCAGGAGACAGAAAAAGCGCTGCCATCAGCAAGGCCATTATCGGTCTGGCCCATCATCTGGGATTAAAGGTGGTTGCCGAGGGTGTTGAAACGGAAGCGCAATACTGGTTTTTAAAACGGCATTTCTGCGACGAGTTTCAAGGACATTTGTTTGCACGCGCCATGCCGCTGGACCAACTGGAATTACGCCTGCGAGAAAAGGGTGGGGTTGAGGCGCTTCCCGCCGCACCGGAAAACGAATTGGCATATCGCTCGATACTGATTCTTGATGATGAAGAAAATATCTTGAATGCGCTTCACCGCGTTCTGCGTCGCGAAGGGTATGTAGTATTCAAGGCGACCAATACGCGCGAAGCGTTCAATATATTGAGTGAGAACCCCATTCAAGTCATTATTTCGGACCAGCGTTTGCCAGGCATGACGGGCACCGAGTTTTTCAGCGAAATCAAGACACTTTACCCGGCGACAATTCGAATTATTTTGTCTGGCTACGCCGACCTGAAGTCGCTGACTGAGGCCATTAACCATGGTGCCGTCTATAAATTCATGGCCAAACCCTGGGACGACGAAGAATTACGCCAGACATTGCTGCAGGCATTCAAAGAAGTGGAGCTGCGTACAACGTTTTCAAACTAATTCACGTTGTTCTTGCTGAACCATCCGATCGATCATACGCCGGGCTTGTACGCCGCCTGAATCGATATTCAGCATCAGCAAGCGGCGATCGGGGTAACGCGCCAGGTTTTTTTGTTGCGCTTCAAGAACATCCAGGTCCTGTGCAAAGATATCGCCCTGATTTTTACGGATGCGTTCCGTCAGCGCTGCATCGTCTGCCTTGAAATGCCGCGCCATGCCCCAGAAATACCAGTGTGAATTTTCGGTTTCCGGGGTAATGAAATCCACCACAACGGCCGATACTTTCACGCTGGGGTCGGCATCGAACCCGCCGTGGCCGGCATACGCCACGCCAACATTGATCAGAATGTGACTCGGTGGCGAAAAACGCGAAATTTGCCAGCGATCGACCGGTTTGTCGGGATCCAGTCCGTTTGCGCGCATGGCGTTGGCCAAAAAGGGCGGCGCCTGAATGTGGTCCATGAAACGGCTGGTGATAACGGTGTCGCCTTCGACACGCGTATTGACGGGCGACTCGTCGATTTCGTCTTGCCCAATGCTTTCCGGATGCACATAGGTTTCGTGGGTAAGGTCCATTAAGTTGTCGATCATCAAACGGTAGTCGCAATTCAGATGGAACATGCCACCGCCATAAGCCCACTCTTCGCTGACCGCCCACTCAAGGTGCGGAATCAGAGCAGGGTCGGCCAGAGCGGCATCGCCGGGCCAGACCCAGACAAAACCATATTTCTCGATAACCGGGAAGCTTTTGATGCACGGGAAACCGCCCACGCGCTGCATCGGCATTGCGACCGGCTTGCCGTCGCAACCCATGACCAGGCCGTGGTAGCCGCATACCAGGTTGCCATTTTCAACAAACCCTAAGGACAACGCTGCGCCACGGTGAGGGCAAAAGTCTTCCACAGCCGCGACCTGGTTGTCTGCACTTCGAAAAAATGCAATACGTTCCCCGCAGATTTGACGCCCCAATGGCTTGCTTTCAATTTCGTCGGGCGTACAGGCTACGTACCAGGTGTTTTTCAAATACATGATGGGTTTGTCTCCATATAACCGTTATTGTGTTTGTGCAGGCGAACCTTTGTTTGTTGTTGGGTATTGTAGCGGTCTGGACAAAGGGTATAAAGTTGTCTTTCAACTAATATTCCGTGCTTACCGTAGGTCGTTCATCGCTTGGCACCTTGAAAAACCAAAGCAGCCGTGGAACTGGCCACTTTGGAATGGGTCTCCTGGTTCAACCCAAACTCCTTGCAGGCGCGATCTGGGCATACTACTTGCTACTTGAGCCTCAACTTCTTTTTTGGGAAGCAGAGCCATGAACAAACTTATTTTGACAGCAGTTTTCGCGATGGCTTCTGCTTGGACCGCAGCGAACTACAGACGATCCGCTGTTGACAAAGCTGTCAGTGCAACGTGAGAATGACCTGTATCTGCTAAACAGAAATGTCCAGTTGGCGGACAAGCGCGCAGAGGCACAGAATGATCACGATGAGCGAACGCGAAATGCACCGCCTTGGTGTACTTGAACGAGTCAATAGTGGGCATTTTCATTGCTTGCGTGGGCGCCTCGCGCCACGTGATCTTGGGAAGGTGTTGCATCCCAAGGAACCATAGAGCCGAGCCATGACGAAGACAAAACTAACCCTGAAGGTGAACGGAGAATCGCACGATATCGAGGTGCCTCCGACGACTCCACTGCTTTATATCCTGCGAAACGATCTCGAACTCAATAGCCCAAAATATGGGTGTGGTCTTGGAGAATGCGGCTCCTGCACCGTGCTTGTGGACGGTGTGGCCACGCGCTCTTGCGTCATGCCGGTATCCGGCGCCGTCGGGCGCGATGTCACCACGCTTGAAGGCCTGGGGACTATCGACAACCCTGATCCGGTTCAGCAAGCCTTTATCGATAAGCAGGCAGCTCAATGTGGTTACTGTATAAGCGGTATCGTGATGACGACGCGTGCTTTACTCAATCGCAGTCCATCGCCCACTGATGATGAAATCCGGCGCGAGCTCGAATTTAATCTTTGTCGCTGTGGCACACACATAGAAATTCTTCAAGCGGTGCGTCTGGCCGCCGATAAGGCCAAGTATGCAGCGAGCACCGGTCAGAACAATTCCCAAACCGTCTCGTCCAGCGCTGGTAATACAGCGGTGGGCAAGTGGCCATGATGCAAGGAAATTCTATGGCTAATGTTGCAGGGCGCGTTCAGGCCTCGCGCCGTTCATTTCTCAAAGGCGCCGGCTACCTTATGGTTTGCTTTACGATGCCGGTTTCCATGCGTCGGGCAGTTGCCGCAGGACCCGCGATGGGCGCCGGATCGCAGCTTGTCCCTAATGACGTCGTCAAGTCCTTTATCGCCGTTACCGCAGACGGCAACGTAGTGGCCTGTAATGGCCACGTTGACTTGGGGACCGGCATACGGACTGCGTTTACCCAGATCGTTGCAGACGAGTTGTACTTGCCAATCGAACGCGTTTCCATGGTTTTGGGCGACACCGATCGCACACCGAATCAGGGCCCGACCATTGCAAGTGCTTCTATACAGTCGTCGGCGGTACCCATGCGCCGCGCAGCAGCCCAGGTCCGGCAGGTTCTAATCGAGCAGGCATCGCAGCGGCTAAATGTACCTGTGGACCGGCTGACCGTAAAAAAGGGCGTTATTTCCACCGGCGGCGGCGAACCAGGCCTATCGTATGGCGAGCTCGTTAAGGGACAAACGTTCTCCATGGAGCTGTCCGACGACGTGCCTCTTAAAGACCCAAAGGACTACGAATTTGTTGGAAAACCCGTGCCTCGGGTCGACATCCCGACAAAGCTGACGGGCGGCTTGATCTATGTGCACGACCTACGCGTTCCGGGCATGCTTCATGCGCGCATCGTTCGGCCGCCGTACACCGGCCGGGATGGCGGTAAAATGGTCGGCACAAGCTTTGAATCCGTGGACAAAGATTCCGTTGCACACATTTCGTCCCTAGTGGATGTGGTCGTGCGCGGCGACTTCGTTGCCGTGGTGGCAGAGCGCGAAGAAGACGCCATTGAGGCCGCACTGGCGCTTAAAATAACCTGGAAGGAGCCACCGACACTACAAGACTTGTCTGACTTGGCTGCGGCGCTCAAGGACAACCCTGACACGGTTAGGCCGCTGGAGCAAAAGGGCAACGCCAACGCAGCACTAGAGGATGAGTCCGGCACGTTGCGCGCCACTTATATTTGGCCCTATCAGATGCACGCATCCATCGGCCCCTCATGTGGTGTTGCGGATCTGAAAGATGGGATATTGACCGTATGGTCGGGTTCCCAGAACCCACACAAGCTGCACTCCGACATTGCCGAACTGCTGGAGATTGCTGAAGATAAGCTGCGAGTGGTTCGTATGGAAGCCTCCGGTTGCTACGGACGCAATTGTGCAGACGATGCGGCCGGCGAGGCAGCGTTGTTGGCCTACCATTTGAAGCGTCCTGTACGCGTGCAACTCATGCGCGCTGAAGAGCACGGCTGGGAACCGAAAGGCACAGCGCAAATGATGGAGGTCGCCGGGCGTATTACCGGCAACAACACGCTCGCCTACAAATTCACCACGCGGTATCCATCCAATGGTTCGCCTATTCTTCCCTTGCTGATGTTGGGCCGGGAGTCCAACGTCCCCGTCGTGTTCGAGATGGGCGACAGGACCGCCATCCCGCAGTACCGGTGTTCCGACACCGATATCGAAGCGCTGGACATGCCGCCCATAGTGCGCGCATCTTGGATACGCGGCGTAGCAGCCTTACCCAACGTATTCGCCCATGAGTCCTTCATCGACGAACTGGCGGCCAGGGAGAACGAAGACCCGGTGCAATTCCGGCTGCGTTTCATGGAAGATCCGCGCCCAATTGCATTGGTGAAAGCCGTTGCCAAACAGGCGGGATGGACCTCTGGTCCAGCACATAGTGCTAAACAGGCCGCCGGCGATGGCTTACTGCGTGGTCGCGGATTTTCCCAACATCGTTACGTGCACGGCGCATTTCCCGGCGTGGGCGCAGCGTGGTGCTGTTGGGCTGTCGACGTCGAGGTTGACCCGAATAGCGGGTACGTTCGCGTCACACACGTCACCATCGGGCAAGATTGCGGCATGGTCGTTAACCCGGCGGGTGTCACTCATCAGATGCATGGCAATGTCATCCAGGCAGTCAGCCGTTCGCTGAAAGAAGAAGTGGGATTCGATTGGCGTGGCGTGACCGACCTTGAGTGGGGTGCCTACCCCATTTTGACGTTCCCGGAAGTGCCGCATATCAACGCCATTCTGATGCCTGACAACGGAAATCCGCCACTCGGTGCAGGGGAATCGGCCTCGGTGCCCGGAGCAGCGGCTATTGCCAACGCCATTTTTGATGCGGCGGGCGTGCGCCTTCGGGAAGCGCCCTTTACACCGCAACGCGTCAAAGCAGCCCTGGATGCAAACGGAGGCCGAACATGAGTTCCAAAGCCGGTAATTTTCTGCGTTGGTTTCTGATTGGGCTGGTAGTGATTGCCATAGCCGTGTTTTCCTTTGTCTGGAAACCCGCTATTGATCCATTGCCTGCAGTGCCTGATGGGTTTACGGATGAGCAACTTGAGCGTGGCAAAAATGTAGCAGCGGCGGGGGTCTGTGTCGTTTGCCATACTGCGCCGGATGGGCAGCCCAATGCGGGCGGCCTGCCTATGGAAACGCCATTTGGCACGATCTATTCGACAAACATCACAACCGATCTCGACAAGGGCATTGGGAATTGGTCGTTTGAGGCATTCGATCGGGCGATGCGCCGTGGTATTGCGCGCGACGGCAGTTATCTCTATCCTGCGTTTCCCTATACGCATTTCACCCACCTGACCGACGAAGATATGAAGGCGCTTTATGCGCACATGATGACCCAGCCGGCGGTTAACGTTGAACCACCCAAAACCGAGCTGCCGTTCCCGCTTAATATGCGGCCGCTGATGGCAGGCTGGAATCTGCTCTTTCTTCGCCGCGGGCCGATCGAGAGGGCGGATAATGAGTCCGAAGAATGGAATCGTGGCCTTTACTTGACGCGTGGAGCCGGTCACTGTGCTGCCTGTCATTCGCCGCGTAATGCTTTGGGTGCCGAAAAATCCGGTGAAAACTACCTGTCCGGTGGTGAAGCTGAAGGGTGGATCGCGCCAGCCTTGAATGACCAACCTCCTGCACCCGTGCCTTGGACACAGGAGGCGCTCTTTGCCTACTTGCGTTACGGTTTTGCGGGCGACCATGGTGCGGCGGGCGGCCCCATGGCCCCCGTTGTGCGCGAAGGCACCGCCAAGATGGCCGAAGCGGACACGCGCGCGTTAGCTGTTTATCTCGCTTCGCTTAATGCAGGCGGTGAGGAGGAGGAAGCGTCCGACAGGGCGGGCGAAATTACCGAAAAAGCTTTGTTAACGCTGTCGCCGCCGTTGACAGAAGGGGCACGTCTGTTCAATTCAGCGTGCTTGGCTTGCCATCATGCCGGGAATGGGCCGACCTTGTTTGGCGTGCAGCCGAAACTGTGGCTAAGCAGCTCTTTGTATTTGGAGAAACCCGACAATGTTGTGCGTTACGTACTAGACGGGGTACACAATCCTGCCAATCCGGATTTGGGTTATATGCCGGCATTTAGGCACTATTTGAACGACCAGCAAATCGCCACAGTAGTCAACTACATGCGCACAAGTTTTACCGGACACGCGAAATGGGATAACCTGCCCGAGACTGTATCGCGCTTGCGTAAAGACGTAGAGAATGAGTGAGGAAGACCCTCAGTCATGGAACAATCCCGGCCAGAGACCAGATACTTAACTTTACATAATATACATTATGCGAATAATAGATGGCGTATCCAATCATGTTAATCGTATTATTGGCGCTTCTGAATGCAGCCTTGTCACACAACCCGCTTGTTGTTTTGATTTACGTTGGCACCGACGCCGGCCTTAACAGGCAGCTCTGACCAGGCGCGAGCGATCGTCCTGCAATTGAGGTTGATCTGCCGCCAGACCGTCCAGCAATTGCCTCAGCCACGAAGGCGTGTTTGCAGCCAGGTCGTAAAACACCCATTGGCCCTTGCGTCGGTCGGCCAACAGCCCGCATCGCTTCAGTTGCGCCAGATGTCTGGAAATTTTTGATTGTCCTTCATCCAGGGCACTCATTAATTCACAAACGCACAGCTCTCCTTCCCGGGAAATCAGCAACAGCACACGCAGACGCGTTTCATCTGCCAGGCACTTTAATATTTCCAGTTCATTCATTGCGCTCATGGCTGGTTCCGTGATGAATTCGTGTTGATTCCAAGTATAGAAGTATAACTTAATATATTTGTAATTCCGTATATGCGGATAAGCAGATATAATATCCCTGCGCTTTATCAACAAGCGTATCAATTCAAACTTATTCGTACCCCAAATAACCTAAAGCCCGTCATGTCACAAACTAACTCAACGTCGCAAAAACAGGCGCAGACGCCGCCAATCAGTTTTTTTGAACGCTATCTAACCGTGTGGGTGGCATTATGCATTATCGCCGGAACGCTGCTGGGTTTGTATTGGCCAGGCGCGGCGCAAGAGCTGGGCGCCATGGAAATTGCGCACGTCAATATCCCGGTTGGTATTTTGATCTGGTGCATGATCATCCCCATGCTGATGAAAATAGATTTTTCCGCGCTCAGCGAGGTGTACGAACAGCGCGCGGGTATGGGAATCACGCTGGCCGTGAACTGGCTGATCAAACCTTTCAGCATGGCGTTATTCGGCTGGTTTTTCATTAAAGTGGTTTTTGCGCCCTGGCTGCCCGCCGCATCGCTCGACAGCTATATGGCCGGGCTGATTTTGCTGGGCGCTGCGCCCTGCACTGCCATGGTGTTCGTGTGGAGCAATTTATGCAAGGGCCATGCCAACTTCACGTTGACCCAGGTTGCGTTGAACGACTTGATAATGGTGTTTGCGTTTGCCCCGATTGTGGCTTTGTTGCTGGGGGTTTCGTCAATCCCAGTGCCGTGGGATACGCTAATTTTGTCGGTTGTGATGTATATCGTGATCCCGCTTAGCATTGCACAGGCATTACGCTTCTGGCTGATTAAAAAAGGTGGCCTGCCCTTTTTCAACCGGACGTTGACGCGCATTGGCCCATGGTCGATCGTTGCTTTGCTGGGTACCCTGGTTTTGTTGTTTTCGTTCCAGGGTAACGCCATTGTTGCGCAACCCGTGATCATCGCCATACTTGCCGTACCCATTTTGGTTCAAACGCTTTTTATTGCCGCACTGGGCTATTTCCTGAATCGGCAGCTCAAAGTCCGGCACGATGTGGCCGGGCCGTCGGCCATGATTGGCGCATCAAACTTCTTCGAACTGGCTGTGGCGGTTGCCATTGTGCTTTACGGATTTGATTCGGGCGCCGCGTTGGCCACCGTCGTAGGTGTGCTGATTGAGGTTCCGGTGATGTTATGGCTGGTACGAACGGTAAATCGTACGCGCCATTGGTATGAACAGGCGTTGCAGGCAGGGTAATTGGCCCTGCCCGCCTGGTTTTCTTTAGTGATTGCTCAAATGATTCGCTTGCCTTGGTCATCCAGCACCGGCGTGCCGTCTTCTTTTGCGAATGCCTTGGGCGGCATAGCCGGCAAAAGATCAAGGACTTTTTCACAAGGCCGACATAGGTTCGCACCTTTTTCAGAAATGACGAAAGGACGATTCAGCAAAATCGGATGCGCTTCGATTGCATCCAGGATCTGCGCATCGGTGACGTCGGGCTGGTCGAGTCCCAGCTCCAGGAAAGGGGTGCCCTTTTCGCGCAGCGCTTCGCGCAGGGAAAGGCCGGCCTGCTTGACCATATTAATGATTGTTTCGCGCTTTGGGGGTGTTTTCAGATACTCGATAATTTCCGGTTCTATGCCGGCATGGCGAATAAGCGCCAGCGTATTGCGTGAGGTGCCGCATTTGGGGTTGTGATAAATCGTGACGTTATGCATGACGACATTCCTTGTTTTTCAACAATTTTCAGCTAAAAGGTCAGTATATGAGTGATAAAGTCTACAACGTGCTGTTTTTATGTACCCACAACTCTGCCAGAAGCATTATGGCAGAAGCGTTGTTGAATACGATCGGGCACGGTCGTTTCCGTGCTTTCAGCGCGGGCAGTCAGCCGGGCGGGAAAGTAAACCCGTTCGCCGTCGAAAAAGCGCAGGCGATTGGCTACCCCACTGAAAACCTGCGCAGCAAGAGCTGGGACGAATTCGCCAAGACCGGTGCACCGCAAATGGATTTTATTATCACCGTGTGTGATAACGCTGCAGGCGAGGTTTGCCCTATCTGGCCAGGGCAGCCCATTTCTGCCCACTGGGGTTTTGCCGACCCGGCATCGGTTGTTGGCAGTGATGAAATCAAGCGTGCCGCCTTTGACAAAATATTTCGGCAGATTTCCACGCGTATCTCGATTTTTGCTAACATGCCTCTCGAAAAGCTTGAAAAAGTGGCAATCCACCGCGAATTAAAAAATTTGGGTGAAAATCCCGTCTCTCCGGCATAACGTACACAGGGCCGGAAGGATGAAATGGCGCAGCATACTTGATCTTGACGGCCTTTAACGAGTTTCTGAAATGGCGTTCCGACGGGCAAACACTGTTTGTACAGGTTGCCGGTTTCTGGACGCTTGAGCATTATGAAAAACTGGGCCAAATACGCGATCTGGAACAGGGAGCGACAACCCGCCCGCTGGATTTGAAAAGCGCCAAATCTGTTGAAATTGACTTGATCGGTCTCAAGGCTTTGGATACCGCAGGGGCCCAGCGCTTGTACGAATTATTGGGTGATGCGCTGGAAGCGGCATTGGATTCGCATATGTCACTGCCGACAGAGCGAGTCGCCTTGATTCGTGCCGTGATTAACGCCATCAAGCAAACACCGGCGCCGGAGCCAGCGGCCAAATCGCTTCCGTTGCTGGATATCCTTGAACGAATGGGCGCAGCCGTGGCGGAAGCCGGAAAGCAGGCATGGTTGTTGCTGGGTTTTATCGGCCTTACGTTGCAGTCGTTGGCTCGCAATCTATTCGTGCCCAAACGGTGGCGTGTGACTTCTGTTGTATGGCATGTCGAACAAACGGCTTTTAACGCGGTACCCATTATTGCCCTGTTAACTTTTATGGTTGGCGCGGTCGTCGCGTTTTTGGGGGCAACGATTTTAAAAGGGTTCGGCGCCTCAATTTACACCGTGAATCTCGTTGCCTTTTCCTTCCTGCGTGAGTTTGCGGTCTTGCTTACAGCGATTCTCATGGCCGGCCGGACAGCCAGCGCCTTTACCGCGCAAATAGGGTCGATGAAGTCAAATGAAGAGCTTGACGCCCTGCGCATGACCGGACTGGATCCCATTGAATTATTGGTATTGCCCCGCATCCTGGCGTTACTCATTGCCCTGCCGTTGCTTACTTTTATCGGCATGGTTTCGGGTATTGCCGGTGGCATGATGGTGTGTGCCTTGTCGATGGACATCTCACCGTCAATGTTCCTGACCATCATGAGCCGGGATATCGATCTGCGTCATTTTATTCTGGGCATGGCGAAAGCGCCGTTCTTTGCCTATCTGATTGCCATTATCGGGTGTCTTGAAGGCTTGAGAGTAAAAAGTAGCGCCCAATCGATCGGACAACACACCACTTCGGCGGTCGTGCAGTCTATTTTTGTCGTTATTCTGGTTGATGCGTTAGCGGCAATTTTCTTTATGGAAATGGGATGGTAGACGCCCGAACCCCGAGCACCAACAGTGTTGTGCAAGTGTGTGATGTTCGCAACCAATTCGGTTCGCACATTGTGCACGACCACTTGAACCTTGAGGTATATCAAGGAGAGGTTCTAGGGGTGGTCGGCGGTTCAGGTTCGGGTAAGTCGGTATTGCTGCGAACCATTGTGGGCTTGCAACAACCCGCTGCCGGGCGGGTACTGTTGCGTGGCGAGGATGTTTACAACCTTGCAAACTCAACGGCTCGAACACAAAATGATTCGGTAACCGGAACCAAACCGCGTCGCAGTTTTGGTGTGTTATTCCAGCGGGGTGCGCTCTTCTCTTCTCTTACGGTGTTGGAGAATATCGCCCTTCCTTTAATTGAACATGCAATGCTGGGGCGTGACCAGGCTGAACATTTGGCCCAGATGAAACTGGGCCTGGTTGGGCTGCCGGCGCAGGCTGGTCAGTTATATCCGTCGTCCTTGTCTGGTGGTATGGTCAAGCGGGCTGCCCTGGCACGCGCTCTGGCGCTGGATCCGGACATTCTGTTCCTTGATGAGCCTACAGCAGGTCTGGATCCCATTGGCGCCGGCGCATTTGACCAGCTTATTCGCACGCTGCGCGACGCACTGGGCCTGACGGTTTTTCTAGTCACACACGATTTGGACACGCTTTACACCTTATGCGACCGGGTTGCCGTTATTTCCCGAAAAAAGGTGCTTATTGCCGACAGGTTGAGTGTGGTTGCCGAGTTTGACGATACCTGGATTCAGGAATACTTTCACGGCCCACGCGGTCGCGCGGCTTTCGCCGCTGCGCAGAAAACGAAAGGACACGTATAAAAATGGAACCTCGTGCACACCATGTGCTAATTGGTATTTTTACGGTTGTGGTCATTGCCCTGGCAGTGCTGGCCACGCTTTGGTTCGGAAAGTATGACCGTCGTGCGCAAACCGCCATGTATACCGTCGTTTTCAATGATCCGGTGCGAGGCTTGTCGACCGGCAGTTCTGTTCAGTTCAATGGAATTCGGGTCGGTGAAATTACCGATTTGTACCTGGATCCGAAGGATCTTGATAAAGTGAAAGCCACGATTTCGATTCGCGCCGATATTCCTGTTCGCCAGAGCACCCAGGCGCAATTGTCGGTGGTCGGTATCACGGGAATGGCTGTGATTGCACTGACTTCCGGGCAAGACAGTGGGCCAGCGCTTGTGGCGCCGCCAGGGGAACCGTATCCGGTCATCATGGCCCGCCCTTCCCCTTTTTCTCAAATATTCCGCAATGGTGATGCCGTTCTTAGCGGATTGACCGAATTGATCCAGAACGCGAACACGTTGCTATCAACGCAGAACGTTCAAACTTTTTCAAATACCCTGGCGCATCTCGAGACGGCTTCGGCACGTCTGGCTGACCAGGACATCGGCATGTTGATTAGCCAATTGACTGATGCGGCCAAGTCAGCGGCGGAAACACTTAAAAGTGTCGATACGCTGGTCTCCACCGAGGGTCGGCAAGTACTGCAGGATACGTCGCGGGTTATGTCGACTCTGGAGCACACCGCCTCGAGACTCGATAAGCTGATTGAAACCAATCAGCAACCGCTTAACGATGGTATGGAGGGGTTTGCGCAAATAGGCCCGGCTTTGCAGGAACTGAAGAATACGTTGGCCTCTTTGCGCCTGACGTTACGGCGTCTTGATGACAACCCGGCGGCTTATTTGCTTGGACGAGAACCTTTACAAGAGATTAATCCATGAGTTTTGCTGATCGTTTCAAACGTTTGTCCGTGTTGTTTCCCGACTTGCGTCTTTTTTTTCGAGGGCTGGCAGCATCCGGCTTTGTAATTGGGTTGCTGGCGGGATGCTCGATTCTGCCGGAAACGGCGCCGCAGCGCGTTTATCAGTTACCCGGTTCGGTCGCGCCGGCGCCCCGCCCTCAAATGGCAGTTGAAACGGCGCCATCGTTGCGGGTTTCAACACCGTCGAGCCCTTTGATCCTGGCATCCAATCGCATTCTTGTGATGAATATGCCGAACCAATTGGCAGCTTTCAAAGGCGTAAGATGGTCTGACCCGATGCCGCAGCTTTTTCAGCAACGGCTTGTCAGTTATTTGCGTGAATCAAACAATTGGCGTGTCGTCACCACCGACGACACGACGCTTTCAAATAACTACCAGCTCAGTTTGGACCTGGCCCAGTTCCACGCAATCAGAATGCCGCAGAGCCGCCCTGGGGTGGAAATTCGCGTTGACGCAATACTGAGTCGGCGCTCAGACAACAAAGCTGTTGCCAGCCATACGTTTTTGGAAAAAATACATGCGAAAAGCGATGCGTTCGATGATCTTTTAACGGCGTATGGCGAAGCGGCAAATGCAATTTCAGTGCAAATAAGCGACTGGGCGCAGCAACAGGCTCATCGCAAATGACGACCAAAGCCGGTGAAAATATACGTTAAGGTCGCGCCACCCTAGCGTATATGCACCGACGATGAATCGGGATCGGACTCTGATTCCGACTGGGAATAACTGTTGTTGCCTGAGTGTATGACAGGTTCCCAGTTCAAGGTTGCGCCTTTGGAACGCGCCAGATAAACCGCCTGATTTCGATTATGTGCGCCAAGGCGCTGATAAACGCTTTCAGTATGAGCTTTGGTTGTCCCCAGCGAAATATTCAGAATACGAGCAACCGACTTCAGCGCATGGCCTTGCGACAAAAGTACCAGCACTTCATATTGACGACGCGTCAGGCCAAGCAATTCAGCCTCATTCGCAGTGTATGGCTTGGCAAGTGATTGCGGATCGGTTGATGCCGCTCCGGTCGCCGATGCAGTGCCGGTCGAAGAGGCAGGCGTGCTGCTTGCCCCTTCGTGTGCCGCATGGGTCTTTCCAAGACCTGATATCGACGGCGCGTCGCCCGGTGTGACGGCATTGCCTGCCTGATCCCAGGGAAAACAGGAGCGCCCGCCCAGAACGCGCCGCACACTGTCGACAAAGACTTCGGCAGGGGCAGATTGATCGATAAAGCCAGCGACCTGTTTGGGCAATGAGCGCAGCGCCTGGTGATCAGGCGCCCCTTCACCAAGCAAAATCATTTTTTGAGGCAAAAATGCACGCAAGCCTGCCGTGACCAGCGAGGTGAGTCGTTCTGGCGACGCAATGGAGATCAGCAGAAGATCAATGTACTGGGATGGATCGGGGTAGCGGTCGAGATCGTGATAAGAAAAACCCAGTAGTCGAGCGTCAGGAACAACGTCGGTCAGAATTTGTATCACGCCGGCCCGGAGCAAGGTGTTGCGGGACACCACGGCGATGGTAGTAATGAGGAACTCCTTTACGCCTGTGTTCTGGCTTCGACAACGTTAATGGGTATGTTAGCGCTATATTCAAAAAGATAAAATTCAGTTTCAAATATCATAAAGAAATGTAACTATCATGGCAATACAGTGTTTCCCGACGTTTTTTACAGAATGACTGCATAATTGCGTTTCAATTCATGGGGGTGTTCGTGAGTAGCCATAAAAAAGCTTCGGCATACGCAGCAAAGGAGAGTATCAGTCTTGCTCCGGGCGAAATGAGTCGAATAGACGCCTTTTGGCGTGCTTGTAATTATCTTTGCGTGGGAATGATTTATTTACGTAATAATCCCCTCATTAAAGAACCGTTGCAGTCAGACCACATTAAGAAGCGATTATTGGGCCATTGGGGCTCCAGCCCCGGCCAGGCTTTTATCTGGACTCATTTGAATCGGGTCATTGAATTAAATGCCTTAAACATGATTTATCTGTCGGGCCCGGGTCATGGCGCGCCTGCAGTGCTTGCCAACGCGTATCTGGAGGGTAGCTTTAGCGCTATTCACCCTGAAGTATCGCTTGATGCCGATGGTATGTTGGCGCTGTTCCGTTCATTCTCCTTTCCCGGAAAGCTGGGTAGCCATTGCACACCGGAAATTCCTGGTTCCATCCACGAGGGAGGCGAGTTGGGTTATGTGCTTTCGCACGCCTTTGGTGCTGCATTTGATAATCCGGACCTGATTGTTGCTGCGGTGATTGGAGATGGTGAGGCGGAAACCGGGCCGTTGGCAACCGCCTGGCACAGCAACAAGTTTTTGAATCCGAGCCGCGATGGCGCCGTTCTGCCCATTTTGCATTTAAATGGCTACAAAATTGCCAATCCCACCATTCTGGCGCGAATCAGCAAAGAAGAACTGACGCATTTAATGAAAGGTTATGGTTGGTCCCCCTTCTTTGTTGAAGGCGATGATCCATCGCAAATGCATGAAAAGATGGCAGCAGTACTTGATCAATGCATTGCTTCGATACAGGAAATACAACATAAGGCGCGGTCCATGTCCAATCCGCAACGCGCCTTGTGGCCCATGATTGTCTTGCGATCGCCAAAGGGCTGGACAGGCCCTGTGGCGTTCGATCATCATCAAATTGAAGGCACATGGCGCTCACATCAGGTACCGCTGGCCGATGTGCGCCATAACGCTGCACAGTTGCAGCAATTGGAAGACTGGCTGCACAGTTATGATCCGGCGTCGCTTTTTGACGCCAACGGAACGTTGCTGGCGCAGTTGCAAGAGGCGATGCCTTCACCCTCGCGGCGCATGAGTGCCAGCTTGCACGCCAATGGAGGGCGATTAAGGGTGCCTTTGTTGATGCCGGATTTTAAAGACTACGGTGTCGAAGTAAAGCAGCCAGCGACCGGGCGAGTGTCACCCACCGCAACATTGGCCCCCTTCTTACGTGACATCATGCAGCGTAATGCCAACAATTTCCGGCTGTTCAGCCCGGATGAAAATGCGTCCAATAAGCTGCAGGCGGTTTATGAGGTTAGCGGGAAGGCATGGCTTGCCGACCGGGAACCAACCGATGACGACGGGGGTGATTTATCTGCCGACGGGCGCGTCATGGAAATGCTAAGTGAACATACCCTTGAGGGGTGGCTAGAGGGATACCTGCTTACCGGGCGCCATGGTTTATTCAATACCTATGAAGCATTTGCCCACATTGTTGATTCCATGGTGAGTCAGCATGCGAAATGGCTGGATAAGTCTCGTTTGGAAGCCCGTTGGCGCGCGCCGATTTCGTCACTGAACATTCTTTTGTCATCGCTGGTCTGGCGCCAGGATCATAATGGTTTCACCCATCAGGACCCCGGGTTTCTTGACGTGATCAGCAATAAAAGCGGTAACGTCGCCCGAATTTACCTGCCTCCAGACGCCAATTGCCTGGTGAGTGTGGCAGATCATTGTCTGCGCAGCGTGAACTACGTTAATGTCATCGTGGCCGACAAGCAACCGCATCTTTCTTATCTGACCATCGATCAGGCGGCCACCCATTGCGCCAAAGGGATTGGTATCTGGCCATGGGCCAGCACCGACGAAGGCCAGGAGCCCGACGTCGTGATAGCCAGCGCAGGCGATATCGTAACGGCTGAGGCCGTGGCGGCCGTTGCCTTGCTGCGAGCGAATGTTCCCGACCTGAAAATCCGATTTGTTAATGTCGTCGACTTATATCGCCTGCAGCCCGACACCGAGCATCCACATGGCATGACACACGCCGATTTCGATGCGCTTTTTACCCGCGACAAACCGGTTATTTTCAGTTTTCACGGTTATCCCTGGCTAATACATCGCTTCATTTACCGCCGCCATAACCATGCCAACTTTCACGTGCGCGGCTACCGGGAAAAAGGCAATATCAATACGCCGCTGGAACTGGCCATTATGAACCAGGTCGATCGCTACCATCTTGCCATCGATGTGCTCAATTATGTGCCGCGCCTACATGATCAGACCTCGCACTTTAAAGAACGGCTTAAGGGGTGTTTGATTGATAGCGTAAACTACGCGCACGCTGAAGGAATAGATCGACCTGAAATATCAGGCTGGACCTGGTCGGAGCACAAAGTTTGAGTACATTTTTGGTTTGGTTGATGGCGACCGCGATTGGTGGTGCCGTTGCCAGTAATTATTATGCCCAACCCCTGCTGGATTCCATTGCGGCAGAGTATGCGGTCTCGTACACTTCGGTAGGCATCATCGTGACTGTGGCGCAAATTGGTTATGGTGCCGGCTTGCTGTTACTGGTGCCATTGGGCGACAAGCTGGAAAAACGTAATCTTATCTGCATCATGACGCTGATCTCGGCGTCAGGGCTTCTTATTAGCGGTTTGTCACCATCCTTGCCGTTTCTTTTATTAGGCACGGCGATTACCGCCCTGTTTTCCGTTGTGACCCAGTTACTGATCCCTTTTGGCGCGCAATTGGCCCGCCCGGAGGTTCGTGGTCGTATTGTCGGCGTGCTCATGAGCGGACTGTTAATGGGCATTTTGCTGGGCCGCACCATCTCGGGTGGTTTATCTGCATTCGGCAGTTGGCGAATTGTTTATTTTGTTGCTGCGGCATTCATGAGTGTTGTTGCAGTGCTGCTGTGGAAGCTGCTGCCCCAACATCGTAATGAAAAACAAATCTCTTACGTGCAGTTGCTGTTATCAATAAGGCATCTTTTTGCAACGGAGCCGGTACTGCGTTCGCGTTCACTCATGGGTGCGCTGTCGTTCGGCCTGTTTACGTTGTTCTGGACCCCGCTTTCATTCCTGCTGAGTGCCCCGCCTTACGGATTTTCAGATGCCATTATCGGCTTGTTTGGCTTAACGGGGGCTGCCGGTGCACTTTCAGCAAGCTGGGCCGGACGCCTGGCCGACAAGGGCCGCACAAATTGGGCTGTTGTGCTTGGGCTGGTCATGATGCTGGTTTCCTGGATTCCCATCGGTTTTTCTCCCGTTTCAATTATCGCGCTGATTGTCGGGGTTGTTTTTCTGGATTTTGCGGTTCAATTGGTACACGTCAGCAATATGAATTCCGTTATCAAACTGGACCCCGAGCAGCGAAGCCGATTGAACGCCAGTTATATGACTGCGTACTTCGTGGGTGGTGCAAGCGGCTCTTTTCTTGCTGCACTCATTTACCAGAATTACGGATGGATGGGCATAACCATCACGGGCCTGGCGGTGTCATTACTGCTGCTTGTGCTGGGTTTGCACGACCTTCAGCGGGAAAGGCGCAGCGGTTGAAAACGGCGTAAACGCAAAGCGTTCGAAACCACAAACACGCTTGACAAAGCCATGGCACCTGCGGCAAAGACAGGGGAAAGCAACACACCATAGGCCGGATACAACGCCCCTGCCGCCAAAGGTACCAGCGCAGCGTTATAAACGAAAGCCCAGAACAGGTTCTGTTGGATATTGCGCATCGTGGCCTTTGACAGCGCGAGGGCATCGGAAACGCCTGTTAAGTCGCCCGACATCAACACCACGTCGGCGGCCTCCATGGCCACATCCGTACCTGTGCCAATTGCAATGCCGACCTGTGCCTGCGCCAGCGCTGGCGCATCATTAATACCATCACCGACAAACGCAACCGGACCATATTGTTCCGCAAGACGGCTCACTGCCTGAACTTTGCCATCGGGCAATACTTCGGCCACCACATCGTCAATGCCCAGCTGGCGCCCTATTGCTTGAGCAGTACGCTGGTTATCGCCGGTGATCATGGCAACTTTCAACCCCAACTGATGCAACGCTTCAATGGCTCGCGCGGTACTTTCTTTCAAGGGGTCCGCAACCGCGATAATCGCCGCCAAACGGCCACCTATTGCTGCATACATCGGTGTCTTGCCTTCATTGCCCAGTTTTTCCGCCGTGCTGCTGAATACACCGACATCCAATCCAAGCTTTTGCATGAAGCGATCGGCACCAATCGCCACTTCCATGCCATCGGCTTTTGCTTTTACCCCGTAGCCTGTTACCGATTCGAACGCCGACAAATCGGGCAGTTTCAATGATTGACTGCTCGCTGCACTCACGATCGCCTGCGCAATCGGGTGCTCGGAGCGCGATTCAACTGCGGCGATGAGTGCCAAAACATGATTTGCGCTGAAACCATCAGCCACGACCAGATCCGTCAGGGCCGGTTTGCCCTGCGTCAGCGTACCTGTTTTATCAACCGCGATAACCTTGACTTCACGCAGCGACTGCAACGCTTCGCCTTTGCGGAACAACACCCCAATCTGTGCTCCCCGTCCGGTTCCAACCATAATGGACGTTGGTGTTGCAAGACCCATGGCGCACGGGCAGGCAATAATCAAGACGGCAACGGCATTGACCACGGCGAATGTAATTGCCGGGCTTGGCCCCAAAACCAACCAGATAAAGAACGTGATCAGTGCCACGAGCATAATGACGGGTACGAACCACAAGGTCACGCGATCAACCAGCGCCTGAATAGGCAGCTTGGCGCCTTGAGCCTGCTGCACCATATGAATAATTTGTGCCAAGACAGTGTCTTTACCCACACTGACCGCCTGAATTCTTAACGCGCCCGACTGGTTCACCGTACCACCTACAACCTGGGCATCGATCGATTTTTCAACGGGTACAGGCTCGCCACTGATCATTGATTCGTCGACAAAACTGTGTCCATCCAATACCTGTCCATCAACCGGAATCCGTTCACCTGGGCGAATTTCCAGCGTGTCTCCAGCCTTGACCTGTTCAATAGGCAAATCCTGGGTCGTTCCGTTGCGTACGACCCGCGCTGTTTTAGGCTGCAGACCCATTAAATGACGAATAGCCTGGGAAGTATTGCCTTTGGCACGGGCCTCGAGAAAACGCCCCAGGAGAATCAGCGTAACAATGACTGCTGCCGCTTCGAAATAAACGTTCACTGCCCCGCTGGGCAGGAAAGCAGGCGCAAATGTGGCCACGACCGAGTAAAGATAAGCGGATGCCGTACCGAGGGCAACCAATGAGTTCATGTCGGGCGCAGCCTTGAACAAGGCCGGCACGCCCAATTGATAAAAATGTCGCCCCGGGCCCACCAGCACAGCCGTTGTGAGCGCGAATTGAATGTACCAGCTGTTTTGTGTGCCAACGGTGGTGGCAACCCAATGATGGAAGGCCGGCACCAGATGGGCGCCCATTTCAAGGATAAATACAGGTAACGTCAGTGCCAGCGCCAACCATAATTGCAAACGCAAATGCTGCATTTCTGCCTGCTGACGAGCCGCCTGGTCATCATCCTCACCCTCGGATATAACCGAGGCTTCATAGCCTGCCTTCTGCACCGCCTGTATTGCCTGCGGTACCAACGCAGTATCGGCGATATCGATTTCTGCCCTTTCGGTGGCCAAATTGACGTTTGCCTGCGCCACACCGGGCAGTTTTTTCAAGGCGCGCTCCACGCGGCTTACGCACGAAGCGCAGGTCATGCCTTGTATCGACAAACTGATATGACTGGATTTCATGGACAACCTCGCAACGCACGAATGAAAGAGATTCGACCAGCATAAACCTTCCCATCATGGAAAGGTCAAGTCTCAGGTTGTCATACCGATACTGCTCATGATCCATCGCAGGATCAAGGCGAAAAGCGTGAGTGCCGCGACGCCGCCGAGCCATAGCCCTATAAGCCATCCCAGCCGCTTGAACCAGGGTTTACGCGTATCAGACATAATTATCCACTCCGCAGACCAAGATTCTTAATGATAGCCGTCACCAGGTCGCACTTTGCCTCGGAAAACATAATACGACCACGCGGTATACATCAGGATCAGTGGAATGATCAGTAAAGCGCCTACCAGGGCGAAACCTTGGCTTTGTGGTGGTGCGGCCGCATCCCAGATTGTAATGTCGGGCGGAATGATGTACGGCCAGACACTGATACCCAGGCCGCTATAGCCAAGAAACACCAGGCATAGGGTCAGCAGGAAAGGGCCCGCATTGGGCTGCTTCCCCAGCAGACTCCATATTGCCCAGGTGGCCAGCAAGACCAGCACGGGTACAGGGAGGAAATAGAACAGGTTTGGCAGCGTGAACCAGCGCTCGGCAATCTCGGGGTGCGTAAGCGGTGTCCAGAGACTGATTGCACAGACCACTGCCAACACGGCAAGCAGTAGCGGCCGCGCGATACGAATCATATTCTGCTGCAGTTTGCCGTCGGTTTTGAAAATGAGCCACGTGCATCCCAGCAAGGCATACGCAATGACCAGGCCCAAACCGGTGAAAAGACTGAAAGGCTTGACCCACTCAAGGGGGCCGCCGGCATAAGTACGCTCAATAACATGAACGCCGTCGATAAACCCCCCGAGCGTGACGCCCTGGAAGAAAGCAGCACAGATCGAGCCGGCAATAAAGCCCTTGTCCCACCAATGGCGTCTTTTCTCGGATGCCTTGAAGCGGAATTCAAACGCCACCCCCCGGAACACCAGGCCCAGAAGCATGAAAATCAGCGGCAGCATGAAGGCGTCGAGAATGACGGAATAAGCCAGCGGGAATGCCGCCAGCAGACCGGCACCGCCCATGACCAGCCAGGTTTCGTTTCCATCCCATACCGGCGCCACGGTGTTCATCATGACATCGCGCTCTTCTTTGTCTGGGAAAAACGGAAATAAAATGCCAATCCCAAGATCAAAGCCGTCGAGAACGACATACATAAAGACGCCGAACAAAATGATAATGGCCCACAACAAAGGCAAGTCGATACCCATTATTGGTCTCCAAAATGTGTGGAACGATCGTGCGTGGCTGCCGACATCGGACGTCGCGCGGTGGCAACCGGCTCGCCAGGCGATCCGGCGTCAGACGGTGTAGGCTCTGGTTCGTGGGGTTGCGGACCTTTTGCAATGAGCTTCAACATGTAAACAACGCCCGCACCGAACACAAAGAAATACACCACAACAAAAAGGGCGAGCGTGACGCCCAGTTCAATGGCCCCATGGGGAGATACCGCATCGGCCGTGCGCATGACGTTATAAACCACCCATGGCTGTCGCCCCGTTTCAGTAGTGAACCATCCGGCAAGAATGGCAATCAGCCCGGCAGGCCCCATGACCAGCGCGGCTTTATGCAAGCGCCGGGACGCGTACAAGCGCCCTTTCCAGCGAGACCAATTCGCCCACACCGCCAGCCCGATCATCAGCAGCCCCAACCCGACCATGACTCGAAAAGACCAAAACACAATGGGCACAAAAGGACGATCTTCGGGGGGAAACTCTTTCAGACTCTTGAACTGACCATGCCACGAATGGGTCAGAATCAAACTGCCCATATTGGGGATCTGAAGTGCAAAACGGTTGGTCTCTTGTTCCATATCCGGCCAGGCAAACAAAACCAGCGGCACCCCCTCGCCGGGTGTGTTTTCCCAATGCCCTTCGATAGCGGCAAGCTTGGCAGGTTGGTGCTCCAATGTATTTAAGCCGTGTTGGTCTCCAACGAACGCTTGAATGGGGGCAACGACCAACAACATACCCATAGCCATTGAAAACATTTTTTTAACTGCAGCCGACTTGTCTCCTTTCAAGAGGTGCCATGCGCCAGACGCGCCTACAAACAAGGCGGTAGCCAGAAATGCTGCCAACACCATGTGGGTTAGTCGATAGGGAAATGAGGGATTGAAAATAACCGCCAGCCAGTCCACGGGGACAACGCGGCCGTCAAGAATTGCATAACCGGCCGGGGTTTGCATCCAGCTGTTGGAGGCAAGAATCCAGGTTGCGGAAACTAACGTACCCAGTGCCACCATGATGGTGGAAAAAAAATGCAAGCCGGGCCCAACGCGGTTCCAGCCGAAAAGCATGACTCCTAGAAAGCCCGCCTCCAGGAAAAACGCAGTAAGAACTTCGTAAGCCAGCAAGGGCCCGGTAATGCTACCGGCGAAGTCAGAGAAAAAACTCCAGTTCGTACCAAACTGATAAGCCATGACCAGGCCCGACACGACCCCCATCCCGAAGTTAACCGAGAAAACTTTGATCCAGAAATGGTAGAGATCCTGATAAATTGGGTTGCGCGTTTTCAGCCACAACCCCTCCAAAACCGCCAGGTAGCTGGCCAGACCAATGGTGATGGCGGGAAAAATAATGTGAAAAGATATCGTAAAAGCAAATTGAATCCGGGCCAGCAACAACGCATCGATATCCATTTCACACTCCAGATTGATTCAAGTAGCGGGCTCTACTTTAACCGATTTAGTCCCCCCCTTGTAACGCTCGACGCCCGCAAAATGCCATTACACGGAAGGAGGTTCACGATGATGCGGCGCCATGAAATCAATATCGGGCCCCTTGGGCACGATGCCCGTTGGGTTGACGGTGGCGTGGCTTTGATAATAGTGATTTTTGATATGGTTGAAATTCACCGTTTCGGCAACCCCCGGCCATTGATAAAGCTCACGGGTAAAGCCCCATAAATTGGGCATATCGACAATGCGCTTCAAATTGCATTTGAAGTGGCCATGGTAAACCGGGTCGAAACGTACCAGCGTGGTGAACAGGCGCCAGTCGGCCTCTGTAATGCGATCGCCGGTTAAATAGCGTTGCTTCGACAGCCGCAGTTCGAGCGATTCCAGCGCATCGAACAATTCCGTGACACCCTCTTCGTAGGCCTGCTGGGTGGTGGCAAAGCCGGATCGATACACGCCATTGTTGACACTGCCATAAACCAGCTCGTTTACTGCATTGATTTCCGAATGCAAATCAGACGGATAGTAATCGCCCGGTGTTGCACCTACCTGGTCGAAAGCGGAGTTGAACATGCGTATGATCTCGGCAGACTCATTACTGACGATGACTTTCTTTTCTTTATCCCAAAGAATCGGTATCGTGACCCGACCGGTATAGTCGGGTTGTGTCAGCGTATAAAGCTGATGGACATAATCACAATGGTTGACGGTATCGGGAATCACGCCCTCGCCGGGCTCGAAAGACCAGCCCTGGCGCCCCATGAAAAAATGAACCACCGACACGTCAATCATTTCCTCAAGGCCTTTCAGCTTGCGGAAAATGAGCGTGCGGTGCGCCCAGGGGCAAGCCAGTGAAACATAGAGGTGATAGCGCCCTGGTTCGGCTTTAAAGCCCGCCTCCCCTGTCGGGCCGGGTGACCCGTCGGGGGTCACCCAATTGCGAAACTGCGCTTCGGTGCGAATGAAACGCCCACCCGTTTTCTTGGTGTCATACCAGTCATCGTGCCAGGTACCATCAACTAATAAACCCATTTCTTCTCCTGTTAATACTTGATTCGTGTCGGCGGGTGCGCCAAATCTTCAAGAATCGGACACGCTGGAGAGTCGTTGCCGCTGCAGCATTGAGCCAGGCGCTTTAATTCGTTACGAATCGAAACCAGGCGTTCAATGTCGCTGTCCAGTTCTTGGATATAACGTTGCGCCAATGCTTTTACGTCTTCGCTGCGGCGATGCCGGTTACGCCAAAGCTCGAGCAGCGTTTGAATCCTTTCCAGTGAAAAGCCCAGATCACGGGCGCGGCGAACAAAAATAAGCGTTTGTATATCGGTTGAGCTATACATGCGATATCCCGCCTCGGATCGGCATGCCGGTTCAAGCAAACCCACTTTTTCATAGTAGCGAATCATTTTCGAACTAATGCCCGATTGCTTTGCGGCCGCTCCAATGTTCATTTCCAGACCTTCCCGCCATGGGAACGATTAGATTAAAGTATGCTAATGCTAACAAATGCTCCCGGGTAACGCTTTAAAGGAGTTTAAAGCCATGCAATTCAATGTTCAGGACATGACCTGCGGCCATTGCGTCGCCACCATAACCAAGGCGGTGGGCGAAGCCTTTCCACAAGCCAAAGTCACCATCAACCTGGAACAGCAAATGGTCGTTGTCGATCATATTGATGATGTCGCCGCCGTTCGCAAAGTGATCGAAGAAGAAGGCTATACGCCGGTGCCTGCATAATTCAGTTCCAGGCTTTCCCTGTGCCCAAGCATGAATCGTTCTAATTTGAATCCGACTCAAAGAGATATCTATGATTGATTTGTACTACTGGACGACCCCTAACGGTCATAAAATCACACTTTTCCTTGAAGAAGCCGGTTTGGAATACAAACTGACGCCGGTCAATATCGGCAAAGGCGACCAATTCAAACCCGAATTTCTGAAAATTGCACCGAACAACCGCATTCCGGCGATTGTGGATCAAGCTCCGGCCGATGAGGGTGAACCCATCACCATTTTTGAGTCTGGTGCCATCCTCCAGTACCTTGCCGAAAAAACGGGGCAGTTTTTACCCAGTGATTTGCGCGGCCGTGTCGAGACCATTCAATGGCTGCATTGGCAAATGGGCGGCCTGGGGCCCATGGCCGGGCAGAATCACCACTTCAACCAGTATGCGCCGGAAAAGATCGAATACGCGATCGACCGCTACGTCCGTGAAACGGCACGTCTGTATGGCGTATTGAACAAACGTCTGGCCGACCGTGAATTTGTAGCCGGTAATGAATACACCATTGCGGATATGGCCAGCTACCCCTGGATTGTCTCTCATCCCAAGCAGCAACAAAACCTCGACGACTTCCCCAACCTCAAGCGCTGGTTCAACAATATCGGCGAGCGCCCGGCCACCCAGCGTGCCTATGCCCGCGCTGCACAAGTAAACAGCCAACCCACTGCGCACGACGACGAAGCACGTAAGCTGCTGTTCGGCCAGGGTGCTCATACCGTTAAATAATGTTGCCACTTATGAAAGTTTTTTCTTTTCGAATTCGCCTGTCGTCTGTTTTTTTGGCCGGGCTCTTTCTGGCCGGCTGTTCCTCGACGCCGTCGAATATCTCGTTGATCCCGGCCGACAAGGTTGCCTCGCAAACCGAAAAGGAAGGTTTGTTTACGCAACCTGTTGAATGGGAAAAAACGCTGCCGGGCTGCGAAGGGGAATGTCCCAGGATCCAAGTGAAATCGCTGGTGTTTCCGGGTGTGCCGATATTAACGGACTTGGTCGACCATGCGCTGGCCACCATGACGGGTGTCAGCGAGGAGCGCAACCCCGGCTACACCACGATAGAGGCGTTCGAGTCGTATTTCTGGAAAACGGCCGGGCCGCGCGACGAAGTGATCCTGAATGCCGAAACACGTTATCGGAATCGCTATTTGACCGTGATTGAGCTGGATAGCTGGCAATATTTAACCGGCGCCGCACATGGCATTGCCGCCACGCAGTTTTTGAATTGGGATAACGCCAACCAGAAAGTGCTGGGCATTCGCAATGTATTGCAACCAAACCAATACGATGCCTATGTGCAAGCATTGCGTCGCGCGCATCAACGCTGGTTGCAGACGCAACCCGATGCCCGGGAAAATCCTGAGGAATACAATCGTTTGTGGCCGTTCCAGCCCAGTGACAACTACGGCTTTACCGATACCGGCCTGGTGGTTAAGTATGATTCTTATGCCATCGCGCCCTACGCGTCCGGGCAGCCTGAGTTACTGATTCCTTACAGCGAACTCAATGGTGTTTTACGGCCGGAATTCATACCGGCGCCAACCACCTGACCTTGGTAACCTTGGTGTGTCATGAAGGGCCAGCGATTTGGCCCTTTCCTTTTGTCCAGTCGGTAAATTGTGCCGAGAAATCGTCGCGCTGCGTTTGCGGCAGACTGATCTTCCAGTGAACGCAAGCGGCATCGAATTGTTCAGCCTCAATATGCGCCCCGAATTGCCCCATGCGCCCTCGAACCAGCGCCATATCGGCAAACGGACACTGGCACGACAATATGCAGGTGGGCACGTATTCTGTTTTGGGCGCCAGCCGCAGACACTGGGCCGCTGCACCACCGTAGGCCCGCGCCAGGCCGCCAGTGCCTAATTTAACACCGCCAAACCAGCGCACCACCAGTACAACCACATAGTCAATTTGCTGGCCTTCAATCGCTTGCAGAATCGGACGCCCTGCGGTACCGCCAGGTTCGCCGTCGTCGTGGAACCGATAGTTCTGGCCAACGCGCCAGGCCCAGCAGTGATGGTTCGCATCGGGATAAATGTGCTGCGCTATAAAATCCTGCGCAGCCTGCGTGTCGCTTACCGGTGCAGCAAAAGCCAGAAACCGGCTTTTGCGCACCTCTTCTTCGATAGAATGAACCTGGGTAAGGACAAACGCCACCCGCGTTACTCCTCGATACCCCGTACGCTCAGGAAGTCGTCGTAATTGCCGGCATAATCCACCACTTCGCCATTGGCTTGAATCTCCCAGATGCGCGTCGCCAGCCCCGAGACGAACTGACGATCATGCGAGACGAAAATCAGCGTGCCTTTATACAGTTCCAACGAATATTGAAGCGATTCAATTGATTCCATGTCAAGGTGGTTGGTGGGCTCGTCGAGCAACAGGACATTGTGGCGGCCCAGCATCAGGCGGCCGAATGTCATTCGATTCTTTTCACCGCCCGATAACACCTTCACAGGTTTGACGATGTCGTCGGCGGAAAACAGCAACCGCCCCAGAACCGAACGAATGGCTTGGTCATCATCGCCCGGCTCACGGTATTCCGTCATCCAGTCGAACACTTTTGTGTTGGTCTGAAACTGATCTGATACGTCTTGCGCCATGTAACCACGGTCGGCATTTTCCGACCATTTGATGCTGCCCTGGTCGGGATCCAGGTCACCCGCCAGCATCCGCAGCAACGTGGTCTTACCAACGCCGTTGGCCCCGATAATGGCAATTTTCTCACCGGCCTCCACCATGGCGGAAAAAGGCTTGATCACGGGGTGGTCGTATGCCTTGCTGGCCCGCTCGGCCGTGACCGCCAAACGATGCATCACTTTTTTCTGCTCGAAACGAATATAGGGATTTTGGCGTGAGGAAGGCTTGACTTCGATTGTGTCGGCCTTGATCCGGTCGATTTGCTTCAAACGGGAAGTTGCCTGGCGCGACTTGGATTTGTTAGCCGCAAAACGCCGAACAAAGTCCTGCAGTTCCGCCACGCGCTCTTTGGCTTTGGCATTGGCGCTGACCGTGCGTTCACGCGCCTGGGCCGAGGCCAGCATGTAATCATCGTAGTTGCCGGGATACACGCGCAATTCGCCGTAATCGAGATCGGCCATGTGGGTGCACACCGCATTGAGAAAGTGGCGGTCGTGACTGATGATGATCATGGTGCTTTGATAACCGTTCAGCACATTTTCCAGCCAGCGAATGGTGTTGATATCCAGATTGTTCGTGGGCTCGTCCAGCAACAGGACATCGGGATTCGAAAACAACGCTTGTGCCAACAATACCCGCAATTTCCAGCCGGGGGCAATTTCACGCATGGGCAGGTTATGTTGCTCAACCGGAATTTCCAGCCCAAGCAAAAGTTCGCCGGCCCGTGCTTCGGCGGTATAACCATCGTACTCGGCGAACTTGGCTTCCAGCTCGGCTGCGCGCATGTAATCATCTTCAGTGGCATCGGGGTTTGCGTAAATGGCATCGCGCTCGCTCATTACGCTCCACATTTCAACGTGGCCCATCAGTACCACGTCGAGTACGCGATTGTCCTCAAAGGCGAATTGATCCTGGCGCAATTTCCCCAGGCGTGTGCCGGACTCCAGCGAGACATTCCCGGCGGAAGACTCAAGATCGCCACCCAGGATTTTCATCAGGGTGGACTTGCCTGAGCCGTTGGCGCCGATGAGGCCATAACGGTTGCCCTCGCCGAACTTGGCGTTGACGTTTTCGAATAAGGGTTTGGGACCAAACTGAATTGTTAGGTTAGCGGTGGTAATCACAGAAAAGACCGGCTCTATAAAAAAAATAGGCGCCACTTTTCAAAAGCAGCGCACTCGGGGGTGAATAATGTTGATGCGTTAGTTTAACAACTTCCGCTTTAATGTTCTTCCAAAACCAAATAAGCCATGCCGTCCTCGGTGGCGATACCCACCTTGCGTCCGATCGGCAAGGTGGCTTTAACCGGTACATGCCCATACGGCAGGCCGGTGATAACCGGGACTTTAACGGTTTTGCGCAACCAGGTTATAACCGACGGCAGATCGAAACCATTATCCAGCGGCCCCAGCTTGTAATCGGTGAACTGCCCCAGCACAATAGCCTTCTGGCGCTCAAGAATACCTGCCTGCCAAAGTTGCGCCAGCATGCGTTCGATGCGGTACGGGTGTTCGGCCACATCTTCAAGAAATAATATTCCACCCTTGATTCTGGGCATAAACGGCGTGCCGACAAGTGAAGCCACCATGGCCAGATTACCACCCCACAAGACGCCCCGTGCGTCTACTGCGTCGGCGTCGGGTGCCTCAAAACTTAAAATCTCCAGTTCGCGATTCAACGCCTCGGCAAACAAGGCCATAGTTAAATCGTCTGTTTTTTCACCGCCAAAATCATGAAATGCCATGGGGCCGGAAAAACTACCTGCACCGGTCTTTGCCAGAAGCGCCAGATTAAACAAAGTGAAATCGCTTAAACCGACAAAGGTTTTGCCGCTTTGGGCCACCGCTTTCCAGTCGATCGCCGGCAAAATACGGCTTAAGCCATAACCACCCCGCGTCGCCATGACGACCGGCTGTTTCTGTTTGATCGCCCGATTGATCGCCGCCAGGCGCTGGCTGTCGGTTCCCGCAAAGCGTTCATGAACCGCCAGCGCGGTGCGATCCACCGTCGTGCGAAATCCCAATTCCTTCAAGCGTGCGCGGGCACGAGTCAGGGCTTTTTCCTCGGGTACCACGCCGGAAGGAGAAAACAAATAAATGCCGTCGAGTGGCGGTTCGTGATGGTGACCCATGCTACTACCTCTTTGATTGATCTCGCTGCGCGCGGGCCTGGGCCCGTCTTTCGCGAAAGAAGCTGGATAATAACGCACCGCATGCGTTGGCCATAACCCCGCCCCGCACTTGGGTGTGATGATTCAATTGGCGGTAAGTGGAAATATCCAGCACACTGCCGCACGCCCCGGTTTTGGGGTCGGCGGCGCCGAACACAACTTGCGCCAGCCGCGCGTGCATTAAAGCGCCCATGCACATAACGCAAGGTTCAAGCGTGACATACAGGTGCAGTCCCGGTAAACGGTAATTTTCCATGTTCTTTGCCGCCGCACGCAAGGCAACGATTTCCGCGTGCGCCGTAGGGTCGTGATCGATGATTGTCCGGTTATGACCGGCACCCAATACTTGTCCCTGGGCGTCTATCACCACGGCGCCAACCGGAATCTCGCCCAGCGCGATGGCTTGCCTGGCCTGGTCGAGCGCCAGCCCCATTGCCGTTGAGTCGTTAACCCACATACATGCGTGACTGCAGCGCAATTCGGCCGGCCAGGCTTTCAACCGCCTCTTCCAGCCATTGGTAAAGCTCGGCATCTTCGTCGTAGCGTGCCTGATTCAAGTTCGATACCCGCCCTTCCTGAATAAAACCCCAGGCCCGGCTGCGTTTTTCACGATGAGCGCGATCCCATACGCCGAATGCAACACCACCGGCTTGCCGCACAAGGGAAAAACAAGGCACATCGGTGTAGCCGTCACCGATGAAGATCATTTGCTGAAAAGGCACTCGCAGCTTGTCTGACTCTACTTTGCGGTTGACTTCAAAGGGTTTGTTGCGAGAAGCCGTGCCAATGATGCCTTTCTGGATATGGAACAAGTAACGGGTCTTGTCGGTAAAGCTGACCACCCGACGAGGGAAATCGATTCCGCCGTCAGGGCCGTACTTGAACTCCGAAGCCCAAATCTCGGTAAATTCATGTGCAATAGCCGTATGCCGCACAACGTCGCCGATGCCGCTGGAAATCAGATAAAACTCTAACTGGATCTGCGGATGATCTTTGCGCACATGTTGTCGCAGGCGCTCGAAAAGCGTCTTCACACCCCGATGCAAGGGCAGCCGGCTGCCCCACTCCTGTAACCGTTCGCGGGTAATCAGGCCATATTGGCCTGAACGCGAAAGCTCGATCATTTCGTGCAAATAAGCGGGAATCGGATCCCAGTCGTGTTCGTTCAGCAGCGGCCCTACTTTATCCGACCAGAACTGCCCTGCGTCGACCCCAATATCGTTTAGAAAACCGGTTGTACTGTCCGGGGCGAGGGTGTCGTCGAAATCGAACACAAGTGCTATGACGTCGGACATATTGGCTCTTTAGGAATATCTTGCGTTAAATCAAATGGGCGGCTGAGTGATCTTACTAGAATGAGACAGATAAAGTCGGCCTTTTAGGAGGAAATCATGTTGGGACGTATTGCTATTGATCTTACCAAAGATGGGAACCACGTACGCAGGCTGGACACGACCTTGCGCCTGGCCAAAACGCATGAGGCCGAAGTTGTGGGTGTGTACCCCTGCCCGGCGCCCACAGAATATTTGCGTGGCGGTAACTCCATGCCGCCCGAGGTATCCAACATGGTGCGAGGCCATCTGCTGGAGCAGCGCGCCGAAATGCAAGAACTTTTCAAAACACGCACGCAGGATGCAGGTGTCAGGGCCACTTGGCGCCAACCGCAAGGTTTTGCCGAAGAGGTCTTGGCCCTTCATGCCCGCTATTGCGACCTGCTGGTAATGAGCCAAAGCGAAAAACAAACTTCATCGCTACGTGCCAGCCTGGCAGAAACCGTTATTACCAATGCCGGACGCCCCATACTGATGGTGCCGTTCATTGGCGAAATCAACCCAATCGGCAAGCGTATTTTGTTCTGCTGGGACAAAGGCCGACGCGCAGCCAGGGCACTGGCCGATGCCGGCCCGATCCTGCAGCAGGCCAAAGATCTTGTCGTCCTGACTATTGATGAAAATACCGAGCTGGCCGGTAAGCAAGATCTGCATGACGACGACTTTAATGCTTATTGCGCGGTCCGCGGCTATCCCAAACCTAAATTCATCCGGCAAACCAGCGACCACATCAGTATCGGTACCATTATCCTGAACGGTGCAACCGACCAGGGTTGCGACATGATCGTTATGGGGGCCTATAACCGCAGCCGCACGCGCGAATGGATGCTGGGCGGCACCCCCAAAACCCTGCTTGACTCAATGACCGTTCCTATTTTGTTTTCGCATTGAAGCGTCACTGCGAAGAATGCCGTTGTAATGCCCGAAGTGCTGCAGGAATAAAGCTAATCAAGTCATCGGCGACCAGGCCGGGCCCATGTTGACGGGCGGCCTCGCCATGCAACCAGCATGCCGCACATGCGGCATTGAACGGCGTCATACCCTGAGCCATTAAACCGGCAATCATGCCGGCCAGAACATCCCCGGTGCCGCCGGTGGCCAGATCAGGCGGTGCATTGGTGTTCACAATTGCCGATCCGTCCGGATGCGCAACCACGGTATCAGGCCCTTTGAGCAAGACAACGGCGCCTGAGATCCGGGCCGCAGCGCGCGCACGTTCAAGCTTGCTGCCGTTTAAATGGAAGATCCGGGCAAATTCGCCTTCGTGTGGCGTCAGTACACATTGGCCTGATAATGCCGCAAACAGGCGCTCGGGCTGGGCACCAAAGCTGCTGATCGCATCGGCGTCCAGCACGCATGCACGTTGTTTGGCCAGCACTTGCAGTGTTTGGTTCTGCGTCGTATCACTCACGCCGAGCCCCGGGCCGACAACAAGCACGTTCTTACGCAAATCGGCTAACAGTGATTGAAATGAATCGCCGTCACGAAAACTTTGCACCATAACGCTTTCCAGTGCTGTGGCGTATACGGGCCACACCGATTCGGGTGCGGCCAGCGTCACCAGACCCGCACCGGTTCGCGCAGCCGCCCGAGCCGTCAAACGGGCAGCACCGGTCATGATGGCCCCGCCAACCACCAGTGCATGCCCCCGATCGTACTTGTGCCCCGACAATTTCGGCCAGGGGAAAGTGGCAGACCATACCGTTGGGCTGTTTTCAGCCGCGCGATCAGCGAGCCCGGGCAGTACGGAGTCAGGAATACCAATTTGCGCCACCGCCGTTTCGCCGCACAAGGCGCGCCCAGGAAAGAGGACGTGACCCGGCTTTTTGCGAAAAAAAGTGACGGTTAACCAGGCTTGAGGCGCAATGCCGGACACCGTCCCGTCTGCCCCATTGACACCACTGGGGAGATCAACGGCGCAGACCGGTATGTTCGACTCGCTCAACGCCTGCAAAAAAATTTTGGCCTCGCCGGCTGGGGGACGAGCCAATCCGGCACCGAACAGGGCGTCAACCACGAGTCCGTCGCGAACAGCTTCAAGTAACGCTGGAGATAACGGCTTAATCGGCTGGCGCCATAACGCCGCGTGATAAGCCGCATCTGTGCTAGATCGGGGTGCCTGGCCTGCAAGCGACGCCACAGTCACCGGCCATCCGTCCTCGGCCAGGTAGCGCGCCGCCACATAGCCGTCGCCGCCATTATTGCCCGGCCCGCATACAACCAAAACCGGGCGGGGCGTCCAGTGTCGGGTGATTTCCCGTGCCACCGCGCGACCCGCATTATCCATCAGCTCGATGCCAGGCACCCCGCCTGTAATCGCCGCCTGATCGGCCTGGCCCATTTCACGAGGCGTCAGAAGCGCCGTTGAAAGCATGTTGATCATGGTAGAGTTAAGCTCGCTGAACAAGACTTTATGATGCCATGAGTTCCGTTATATCGATACGCAATGTCTCGAAAACCTATGCGTCCGGTCACCGGGCGTTGAGCAATATCAACCTTGATATCCGGCGCGGCGAGATTTTCGCGCTGTTGGGGCCGAACGGCGCGGGCAAAACCACGCTAATCAGTATGATTTGCGGCCTGGTCAATTTGGACGAAGGCGAGGTTGTGGTGGGTGGCCACGATATAAAGAAAGCGTTTCGGGCAGCCCGCAGCCAAATCGGACTGGTGCCGCAGGAGCTCACTGCGGAAGCATTTGAAAAAGTCTGGAACACTGTCAGTTACAGCCGCGGGCTTTTTGGCAAAAAAGCCAATCCGGCTCATATTGAAAAAACACTGAAAGCTCTGTCTTTGTGGGAAAAGCGCGATAGCCGTTTGCTGACCTTGTCTGGCGGCATGAAGCGGCGTGTTCTTATTGCCAAGGCGCTGTCTCACGAACCCCCTATTCTGTTTCTGGATGAGCCCACCGCGGGTGTCGATGTCACGTTGCGTAAAGGCATGTGGGATATCGTGCGTGCTTTGCGCGATACCGGCGTGACCATTATCCTGACAACGCATTACATTGAAGAGGCCGAGGAAATGGCCGACCGGATCGGCGTTATCCGTCAGGGAGAACTGATTCTCGTCGAGGAGAAGGCCCGGTTAATGCGTTCGCTGGGCAAGAAGGAACTGACCCTGCAACTGAGTCAACCATTGCAAGAGATGCCCCCACTGCTGGCCGAAACAGGCTTGAAGCTTTCGCAGGATGGCAAGCGTTTAATGTACGCTTACCGTACCCAGGAAAGTGATCAACATATTGCCCACCTGCTTCACCAGGTTCATCAGGCGGGAATCGTTTATACCGATCTTCACACCCGGCAAAGCTCGCTTGAGGATATCTTCGTTGACCTGGTAGAGGAGCCGCAATGAACTGGTTGGCGATACGCGCAATTTACCTTTTTGAAATGAACCGTATCCGGCGCAACTTATCGCAAAGCGTGCTGGCACCCATTATTTCAACCGTCTTGTATTTCGTGGTGTTCGGTGCGGCCATCGGCAATCGCATAGAAGAGATGGACGGAATCAGCTATGGTGCGTTTATCGTGCCCGGCCTGGTCATGCTGACGGTATTGACGCAAAGCATCTCGAATGCCTCATTTGCCATTTATTTTCCGCGCTTTACCGGCACCATATACGAACTGTTGTCCGCGCCGGTTTCCTACGCTGAGATTTTGCTGGGTTATGTCGGGGCGTCGGCTACCAAATCGCTAGTGTTGGCCACCATTATCATGATAACGGCCTCCTTCTTCGTGCCCATGAATATCCAGCACCCCGTTTGGATGGTCGTGTTTTTAGTGCTGACAGCCCTTACGTTCAGTCTGTTCGGTTTCATCATCGGCGTATGGGCCGACAGTTTCGAAAGCCTGCAGATTGTGCCGCTGCTCATTGTGACGCCCCTGGCCTTTCTGGGCGGCAGCTTTTATTCCATCCATATGTTGCCGCCCTTCTGGCAAGCCGTTTCGTTTTTCAACCCGGTTGTTTATTTGGTGAGCGGCTTTCGCTGGAGCTTCTACGGAGCAGCCGACGTCTCACCCGGGGTCAGCCTGGGCATGACATTCGTGATGTTGTGTGTCTGCCTGGGCGTTGTGGCCTGGATTTTCAAAACCGGCTATCGATTACGCAATTAAGCAACCAAAACCATCCACTAATCGCGAAAGTTGTTGAATTGCAAAGGCAGGTCGACGTCTTGTTTGCGTAATAGCGCCATTACAGCTTGCAAATCGTCGCGCTTCTTGCCGGTGACCCGAAGTTTTTCCCCATTGATCTGGCTTTCCACTTTGATTTTACTGCTCTTGATTGCCGAGATCAGCTTTTTGGAGATGGCTTGTTCAATGCCCTGACGCACGGTAATTTTTTGCCGCGCGCCTGCGACATTCTCGGCGATGTCACCCAACTCGATACAGCGTATATCGATGTCGCGAGCGGACATGCGGCCACGCAGGATGTCGAGCATCTGTTTTAGCTGGAATGCACTTGGAGCGGCCATGGTGACGACATACTCTTCCTGCTCGAATGTTGCATTGGTCCCTTTGAAGTCAAAGCGTGTGACCAACTCACGATTCGCCTGATCAACCGCATTCGACAATTCGTGTTTATCAACTTCGGAAACAACGTCAAAAGATGGCATAGTGCTCTTTCCCTTACTCTTATGGCCAAAAATCAAATCAATTAAAACGTGAACAACCCTAATACGGCAAGTACCAGCGGTACCATCAATGCCGTTGCAACCCCATTGAGGCTTAAGCCCAAAGCCGAGAATGCCCCCGTGGTTTCATCTACCTGAAATGCGCGCCCGGTACCGATTGCATGGGCACTTAATCCCATGGCAAAACCGTGCGCCACGGGGTCGGTAATTTTCATGAAGCGCAGCAAACCGCCCGTAAGAATAGCGCCGGAAATACCGGTAATGGCACACGCCACTGTCGTTAACGAGGCAATGCCTCCCGTTAACTCAGCCACTTCCATTGCAATCGGCATGGTGGCCGACTTGGGTGCCAATGACAATAACGTTTCGGTGGTGGCACCAAACAACCAGGCAATACCCAGTGCGGAAATAATCGCAGCCAGGCATCCCGCCAACAATGCAACGCTGATGGGCTTCCACATTGTTCGCAAACGGGGTAGTTGTGTATACAAAGGTACGGCCAGGGCCACGGTTGCCGGACCAATCAGGAAATAGAGAAAACGGGTGGCTTGCTCATACTCGGAATACGGCGTGCCCGTTGCCAGAAGGATGCCGACCAGAACAATAACTGCAGTCAACACGGGTAGCAGCAGCAGATGATTGTTGAACCGTGCGTAAATGCGAAACGCCGCCAGGTAAATGACCAACGTGACGGTTATCCAAACGACCGGTGAGCCAATCAGTTCGGGCCAAGGCGCAAGAAGCCAATGCTGCATGATCACCCCTTTTGAGTTCGCTTAAGTACCCAGCAGAAAGTCGCTGCTGTTACCGCAACCGTAATAGCGGTCCCCAGTGTGCAGGCCAGCACAAAAGGCAACCATTCTTGCTGCAACCGTTCAAAATGCAGCGTCACGCCGGCAACGGCTGGAATAAAAAGAAACATTAAATGCGGCAGCACATGGTCGGCAGTTTGGCGCAAGCCTGCTGGTAAACGCCCCATCAGCAGCAGCGTCACGAACAACAAAAGCAGGCCAACCAACGCACCTGGCACGGGCAGGCCCACAACACGTACAATCCATTCCCCGGCCAACTGCATGACGAGTAGCGCGGCGACGGCATAAAGCACTGGCATAACTCACCTGTTCCACTTAAGTCTGCTGTCAGGGTCCCGGCGGTACAATTTCAGGCTTCATTCACCCAAATGCCAGGCAGATCAGCAGTGCCCTCCGACGACACCTCATTCAGCTTAAAGAAAATTTCGGTTGCCGCCTTCGGCCCTTCGTTGTTGTTTGGTATTGGCGAAGGTGCCATCTACCCCGTTATCGCACTCAGCGCCCGCGAACTGGGCGCATCGGTTGCGCTTTCGGGCATTATTGTTGCACTGATCGGTATCGGTTCGCTACTGAATAATATACCGGCCGCTATCCTCACGGCGCGTTTCGGTGAGCGACGAGCCATGGTCGGGGCCGCTATCGTGGCGATCATCGCCCTGGTTATTTGCTTGCTGGCGCCCAATCCTTTCACGCTGGGCGTTGGTATTTTATTGGTTGGCATGACACGCGCCGTTTTTCTTCTGGCCCGGCAAACTTATTTAACTGAAGCAGTACCCATTGATATGCGGGCCAGGGCATTATCCACGCTGGGCGGGGTGACGCGAATTGGCATGTTTATTGGGCCTTTCGCCGGCGCTGGTTTAATGCATTTCATGGACCTGCCGGGCGCTTATGTTGTCGCCATTGTCACCTTTATCTTCATGGCGATGCTGGCCTTCGCGATTCCCGATCTGCCGCAGCAGACGCCCCATGAGAACGCAAGTGTCGCGCCATCGGCGTCGGGCTTGCGACAAATTGCACGCGCGCATTTCAAAACGTACCTGACATTGGGCATGGGTTGCTTATTGGTGGCCGCTGTTCGCTCAAGTCGCCAGGTCATCATTCCTTTGTGGGCTGCTCATATCGGCATCGACGCCGCCACTACCTCGATGGTATACGGCCTGATGGGCGCAATTGATATGCTGCTGTTCTATCCAGCGGGCAAGGTCATGGACCACAAAGGGCGGGCCGCCGTGGCCATTCCCTCCATGATCATCATGGCCCTGTGTCTGGCAGCCATGCCTCTTACGACCAGCCTGTGGACGTTTGTCATGGTTACCATGATCCTGGGTTTGGGCAACGGTATTTCTTCGGGCCTGGTCATGACGGTTGGCGCCGACGCCTCGCCGCGCCAGGGGCGTACGCAGTTTCTGGGTATATGGCGCTTTATGGCTGACATTGGCAACAGCGGCGGCCCGCTATTGCTATCGGCCTTTACTGCTGCCGCTTCGTTGGCCGCAGGCATGGTGGCCATTGGCGCGTTGGCCCTGATATCGGCCGGTATCTTCTGGCGGTGGTTACCGGCCCGATTGTCAAAACCGGCTTCCCGGACTTAAGATAGGGGTACTGTACAAGGGGAAGCAAAATGGCACTACACCACGCCCAGCCTGGGGAAGTTGTTAGTTTGACACCGTTGGGCAAGCATCTGCCCGAGGCACGCTCAGTTGCCATTACCAAAAAGCCGGGGTTTGAAACGCTTCGGCTCATCATGCCGGCGAACGCCACGATTCCCCGGCACGCGGTACCAGGGAATGTCATGCTTCATTGCCTGGAAGGCAGTATTGAACTCTCACTTTCATCATCCAGCGTCATACTGAATGTCAACGACTGGGTTTACCTTGAACACAGCGAACCACACAGCCTGAAAGCGTTGCAAAACAGCGCACTGCTGCTGACCATTTTGTTTAACCCCGGCCCGAAGCTCAAGCCCAGTCAGCCCGCTATTGAGTCCCTGGAACGCTGGGAAGATGAGGGTGGGTCGTCCAGCGCCTATCAGCTTGGCTCATCATAAATAAAACAAACTTGTGTAGGTCATACATCACTTCTTCTGTTACTGTGGCTTGTTAAACTTATTTACAAAGGTCGCAGATCGTGCGCAGCACAACATGATGAAGTATAAAATTCGACCTTATCTGGCCTCATTGCTATTTGCCGGCGTGGCCGCCCTCCCCCTGATTCTAGTGCAACGCATTGGTAAAGTATGTGGATGGGTCCTGTCTGTTGTGCCCGGGCGTTATAAGCGTCGCGCTCAAACGAATCTTGAACATGCCTTTCCTCACCTGCCACCCATTGCTCTAAAGCAATCCATGATTGCGGTTGGCCAGCTTTTCCTGGAAATGCCGTACTGGTGGGTGCGACGGGACGACCAGGCCTTGAACAAGCAGGTTTACTGTGATGATTGGAAACCTTTTGAAAAGGCCTTGTCGCGTGGCAAGGGGGTTATTTTGTTATCGCCGCATTGCGGATGTTTTGAGTTGTTAGGCCCGGTGTACTCAAGCCACTTCCCTTCCACCGTATTATTTCGCCCGCCACGCAAGGCATGGTTGCAAGACTGGATTGTCAAGATGCGGACCCGCAAACAATTAACGATGGCGCCCGCGAACAAATCCGGCGTTCGAACGGTCGTGAAAACTTTGTTGCGCGGGCATACGGTGGGTATCTTGCCGGATCAGGTTCCCGTTTCAGGCGAAGGTGTCTGGGCGCCGTTTTTCGGCAAGCCAGCCTACACCATGACCCTGGTTCAACGACTGCAAAGCCTCACTGGCGCCACCATTTTCATTCTGGGCGCAGAACGAAATCGCATTGGGCAAGGCTACAAGATGCATGTCAAGGAAATGACGTCTCCGCTGCCCGACAATCCTGTCGAGGCCGCCACCGTCATCAACGCCGAAATGGAAGGCGTCATACGAATGATGCCCACCCAGTATCTTTGGGGATACAACCGCTATCGGCAACCGCGGACAAAACCGTCGTGATGTGGGCTGGGTGATGAAACGCCGCCACCTGCTTATATGCCAAGTTTTATTGTCTGTTAGTGGTTAGCCTGGGGTTCGGGCATGAACAGCAAATCCGTTACGCCAAAGTCAATACCCAGCCTGGATAAGGCGGCGGTAATCTGACCACGGTGATGCGTTTGATGATTGAAAAAATGCACCACAGTGCGGGCGAAATCCACGTCTTTGGATTGCTGATCGCGCAGGCTGACGTAGTGCAGTCGCTGTGGCAACGGATTCGTCTGCAAATCGAGCGCCCATCGTTCAATTTCGTCATCCATTTCCCGGCGCATGGCTCAGGTCGTTAAAGCTGGAAAACAACTCGGCGCTTAAACTTTTGCCTGCATACGGCCGGCCCATGAAACGCGCGAACCACATCTGGTCGCACAATAACAAGTGATTCAGGGTTCCATGGATCGATTGAAAGAATAAGCCAACGTCGGCTTTGCGCTGTTCGTCGCTCAACGCGGCACAGGCCTCGTACAAGTTATCGTTCATCCAACGGTTGTACTGCGCCATGGTATGCGCATAAGTGTCAATCCCGAAAGCCATGATCGCTCCTGTTAATCCGTTATGCTTGTGCATGTGAACGTCTATTCTAGCGTTATCCGGATGAGGCTCCTATGCTGAAAACAACGGGCTTGTTTATTGTGACCGCCCTGGCGGAAATCATTGGTTGTTATTTGCCATATTTATGGTTGAAAAAAAGCGGGCCGATTTGGTTGCTGATTCCTGCTGCCATTAGTCTTGCCTTGTTCGTGTGGTTACTTACACTGCATCCGGCGGCAAGCGGGCGCATTTATGCTGCATACGGCGGCGTGTATGTTGCCACTGCGCTGGTATGGCTTCGGGTAGTTGATGGTGTACCCCTGACGGCTACCGACTGGGTGGGTGCCGCGGTGGCATTAACAGGGATGGGTATTATCGTATCAGGCTGGGAAGGATAGACATTTGCCACAAACCGTCCAGATCCTGATAATAACGACCAAATCAACCGCACCAGACTCTTGCCACACTTAATGAAATCGTCAAACCCCAAGCATGGCCTGAAGCTACCTCTCAATCGCTTAAAAATAGTCAGCTTTGCGGTGTTGTTTGTCTTGCTGAGTGCACTGGTACCGTTTACGATCCAACAGGAATTAAACGGTCAGGGCGAACAACTCTGGAATGCACTGTTTTCACCCCGGATGCTCGTTGCAGCCGCGGCGTTGCTGGCCGTCTATTACCTCACTGACGCCCTCAGATTGTGGTTTACCTTGCGTGCATTGGGCCAATACCAGCCGTTGCGGGCAATGTTTCCGCTGGTGTTCATTAACATCCTGTTTTCAAATATTACGCCCATGGCGACCGGCGGCGGCGTGGTACAGGTGTGGTTTTTGCATCGGCGCGGAATACATATCGGTGCAGCCACGGCGGCAACGACCTTGCGAACCTTGCTGGCCAGCCTGATGATCCTTCTGCCGGCTCCCTTTTTAATGATGAGCATTGATCGCCTCGTGGACAACCCCACAATCAGTACCTGGGGACCCTGGATGGGATTGGTTGCCGCGCTATATGTGGCCTTCTTTTTTGTATTGCTTTTGAAAATGCGCTGGTTCATACACCTCGGTGCCCAATTTCTGGCGGTTTTGAGAAAAACTCATTTAATCAGCGCGTCTCGCGAGCGCCGCTGGCGGTTTCGCCTCACACGGGAAATGATTCGGTTCGACTACAGCTTCCGGGCTTTTTTCAAGGCGGGCTACACCGACCGCCTGTTGGCATTGGGGACAACCACCCTTTTTCTGATTTCTCTATTTTCTTTTCCCGCGCTAATCATGTGGGGTTTAGGGTATCCGGTTGATTATCCGCTGATTCTGGCGCTCATGCTCGTGAATACGTTTATTATGTATTTTGCGCCCACACCTGGCGCAGCCGGTGTCGCCGAGGGCGTTTTCGCGATCTTGTTTTCCACCCTGGCAGTGCACGGCGAGTTATTGGTGCTGGTTTTAGGCTGGCGGTTTATGACCGTTCACCTTGGAATGCTGATCGGCGTGCCCGTCACGCTGTTCGCCCTTGGACGCAAGAGGCCCGAACATGCGTAGGAGGATACTTCGCTGGTTGTATTGGTTGAGCGTAACGCTTGCCGCTGTGCTGGTTGCCTATAAGGTTTATCTTAATTTTTTCGAGAAAGACTTTGTTGCCGAGCATGCTATTCAGCTAAAGCATATTGAAACGAATCTTAACGAGCGTGAGTCCTATCGTTTTGCCGTGCTGGGCAATATCAATAACTCTGTAGGCATCTTTGAGCGCAAAATCATTCCGCTGTTGAACCAGCAACATTATGATTTTGTGGTTTCAGCCGGCAATGCCGTATCAAGCGGCGGCGAAGACAAATACCGTGCCATATACCGGACATTAGACCGTTTAAACATGCCTTATCTGCTTGCTTTCGGTCCGCAGGAGGAAAGTCGGATCGGCAGTTTCCGCTTTTATGAGCATTTTGGACCTTATTACTTCAGCTTCACTGCAGGCAATAGTCGTTTTATTTTCCTCGACAGCACCGGCACCACACATTTTGATTGGCAGTTCAACTGGCTGGAAAGAGAGCTTGGCGCAGCCCGGGAAACCAACCTGTTTATCTTTATTTCCCAACCGCTTTATCCCGTCGATCAGTCCGGCCTGTTTGCCGTGAGCGACGAATATCTTTTTGCTACCCAGGCGCAGCGCAAACGTTTTTCAAATTTGATAGAACGTTTCAATGTCGACGCCGTATTTTCAACCAACCTTCCGCGGTTCGATCGCCAGGTTCATAATGATACCGACTACATCCTCACGGGCGGCGCGGGCGGGCTGGTAATTGACGATCAGTACAGCCACCATCATTTTGTGTCGGTCAGTGTCCAGGGGGATGAAATCTCAATTGAACAACGGCCACTGGATATCGTTCAACCGCCGTTCTGGCGAACGCTTGAAAGCCTTTGGTTTTTTATCCATTCTTTGTTTTATGTAGGCTACCTGAACTTTATCCTTGTCATCAGTATTCTGGTTGCGGTGCTCATATGGTTGCATAACCGGATTTTTACCGAACGGGATTATTACCCAAACTTCGATATTGATCCCGACACGCATAGCCATGCGCCGCTGCGTGTCGCCATGTTTACGAACAATTACCTGCCCTTTATCGGTGGTGTGCCCATTTCCATAAACAGATTGTGCCAAGGGCTCGTTCAATTAGGCCAACAGGTTCTCATTGTTGCTCCAAGCTATCCGAAAACCAGGTCAAGCGAAGATCAGGTACTGCGTGTGCGAGCCTTGCTGCCGCTGGGAAAATATAAGGAGTTTCGCCTTGCAAATATTTTTTCACCCAAGCTTTACCGCCGGGTAATCCAGTTTCGTCCGGACATCATTCATGTGCATCATCCGTTCTGGCTGGGCAGCGCCGGTTTGTTTCTCGGTCGAAGCCTGAACATTCCGGTTGTCTACACCTACCATACCCGGCTTGAACATTACGCACACTATGTTCCCTTGCCGGGCCCGTTATTTCGCAATCTGGTCTCGCACACAATGGTTCGCCGATTTGCCAACCGCTGCGATGGCGTTATCGTGCCAACGGAGTCTGCCGAGGAATATCTTCGTACCATTGGCGTCAGGCGAAGAATCCTCGTACAGCCCACCGGCATTGATATTGAGAAATTTCGCGCGGTACCAGATCAGCGTATTCGCCAGTTGCGCGCACAGTATTCGCCGAACGGCGAGCCCATTCTTATCAGCATTTCCCGGTTGAGTCAGGAAAAGAACATCGACTTTTTACTTGATGCCGCACTCGTTTTGAAAAAAACATGTGATCGGTCTTTTCGTTTACTGATTATTGGCGACGGGCCGGAACAAGGACGAATCAAAGGCAGAATCAGCGAATTGGGGTTGGCCGACACCATTACGTTATTGGGCGCCATACCGCCCGACGAAATCCCGGCCTATTGTCGAATGGGAAACATTTTCCTGTTTGCTTCGCGCTCGGAAACCCAAGGCATGGTCATCCTGGAAGCCATGGCTTCTGGAATGCCGGTTGTTGCCGTGCGATCAAGCGGGATTGACGACATTATCGAAAATGGCATCAATGGCTTCAAAACGCCGCCCAACACAACGCAATGGTGTGCCCGAATCGATCAGCTCATCAGTGATGCAAACTTGTATCAACAGCTTTCAGCAAACGCCGAATCAACGGCGGCCAACTACAGCATTGCGCACTTCAGTAATAACGTAAAACAATATTACGCCGATATCCTTACCGCGCGTCAATCATTCAGCGAAACGCCCTGATTTACGCCGTGTATCGGAAATTGTTGCCAGTGACGGCAACAATCTGATACGTGACACTTTTGTGCGACGTGCGTTAGCGCACATACATTAGCGCCCCCTCTCCCCAAGACTCTGCGTGTGGTTATTTATTTGACGCCACGCCAATACATTCTTGTGCTCGCGATTCCAAAAGCAACTCAATCGTGATCACCCAACGTCGGAGAGTAATCATGGCAACGAACCCCAAGTCACCCCAAACTTCAAAGACGCCATCTAAAAGCAAAGGGACTGCAGCCATTGCCAGCGACGTGCTCAGCACGAATGACGTCGCGGCGCAGCAAGGCAAAGCCAGCGACGACTTCGTCTCGACGATGGCTTACAACAATAATAAATCCAGCGAATACGGTCAGGACAGTGCTGCTCCACCTGCCGGGATGACGGTGGAGCCCGAATCCGATTCACTTACCGCCAGTACGGCAACTGAAGAAACCGAAACCGCAAAGACAGGTGGCGCAGCTGAGTCAGGTGAAAACCCCACAGTTGAATCACTGGAACGGGTAAGGGTCGACGCAAGTGTTCAGCCTCTGACGACAAATCAGGGTGTTCGTATCGGCGATAACCAGAACACATTGAAAGCAGGATTGCGCGGCCCGTCGTTACTTGAAGACTTCATTCTGCGAGAAAAAATCACGCATTTCGATCATGAGCGCATTCCCGAACGGATTGTGCATGCCCGGGGTTCAGCAGCACACGGCTATTTTGAAGCCTACGATAGTTTTTCTAAATATACGCGCGCAGCCCCGTTTAGCGAGAAAGGCAAAGTTACGCCGGTCTTTGCACGTTTCTCGACGGTGGCCGGTGAACGTGGATCGAAAGATACGGCTCGAGACGCGCGCGGCTTTGCAGTTAAGTTCTATACCGATGAAGGCAACTGGGATCTGGTTGGGAACAACATCCCGGTGTTCTTCATTCAGGACGCAATGAAATTTCCTGATCTGGTTCATGCTCTCAAGCCTGAGCCCCATCACGGTATGCCTCAGGCGGCGTCGGCGCACGACACCTTCTGGGACTTTGTCTCCCTGATGCCGGAATCAACCCATATGGTGATGTGGGTGATGTCTGATCGCGGCATTCCGCGAAGCTATCGCATGATGCAAGGTTTCGGCGTGCATACCTTTCGTCTCATCAACGATCAGGGCGAGTCGGTATTCTGTAAATTCCATTGGTCTCCGTTGCAGGGTACCCACTCACTTGTTTGGGATGAAGCTGTAAAAATCTCGGGTGCCGACCCCGACTATCACCGACGTGACCTGTGGGAAGCCATAGAGTCAGGCGATTTTCCGGAATGGGAACTTGGACTGCAGATTTTCAGTCAGGAACAAGCCGAAAGTTTTAGTTTCGATGTGCTTGACGCAACCAAGCTGATACCGGAGGAGCTTGTGCCTGTTACACCGGTTGGTCGTATGGTACTTAACCGCAATCCTGATAATTTTTTTGCTGAAACGGAACAGGTCGCTTTTTGCGCAGCACACGTCGTTCCCGGCATCGATTTCAGTAATGACCCGTTATTGGCAGGCCGTATCCACTCATACGTGGACACGCAGATTACGCGTCTTGGCGGCCCCAATTTCCACGAGATTCCGATCAACTCGCCCATTGCGCCCGTACAAAACAATCAGCGCGACGGCATGCATCGACAGGCGCTCAATCGGGGTCGCGTTGCATACGAGCCTAATTCGCTGGCCGGGGGTTGTCCGTTCCAGGCGGGGTCGAGCGGCTTCATGTCTTTTCCCGAAACAACCGGCGAAGACAAAGTACGTGGAAAGCCAGAAAAATTCGCTGAACACTATGCGCAAGCTTCCCTATTCTACGAGAGTCAGACCCCGGTTGAAAAAGCGCATATTGCGGCCGCGTTCCGATTCGAGCTCAGCAAAGTCAACGTTCCGGCCATACGTGAACGAATGCTGTCCTCTTTAGTGAACGTCTCACACGAATTAGCAGCAGAAATCGCAAAAGGCTTGGGACTCGATATGCCTGATGCAATGCCCAAGGCCCTGTCTGAGCCGGTTTCAAGCGAGGTGACCGTTTCCCCCTCGTTGTCATTGACGGCAAGGCCCGGAGAGCGCGGCATACGCACGCGGCAGATCGCCGTGCTGGTAGAAGACGGCTTTCACCATGAGTCGTTGGCGAGCCTGAGCCATGCCTTGATCAAGGCTGGTGCAGTCGTTCATTTCGTGGGGTCTCGAGTGGGCTTGTTCACCAGTGCTTCCGAACAGAAGGTGGAAGCGAACAAGTCAATGGAAAACGCGCCGGGCTTTCTGTTCGATGCCTTGGTGCTACCCGATGGAGACAACGCGGTTCAGACGCTGTTGAACAACGGGCAGACGCTCGAGCTGGTCAAGGACATGTTCCGGCACTGCAAAACCATTCTTGCGCTGGGTGCAGGACGCAAGGTATTGGAGTCGGCCGGCATCGACGACGCCGCAATGGATGCAGACCCCGGCATTTTGCTTGCCGATAGTGCCCAGATGTCCAGGATTGAATCCTCGTTCATTGAGGCCATAGCCGCCCATCGCCATCTGGTTCGCGATAGCGACCCGCCAAGCAAATAAGGAAACGCTTCAGACGACGTTATTTAAACGCATTTTCAGGAGATTCACATGAAAAAGACTCCCTATTCCCAAGAGCAACTGAACGAACTGTTGTATCAGGCACTTGAAACAGAGCGCGGTGGGATAAAAATCTATGAAACCGCTTTGTCGTGTGCGCAAGACAAAGACCTGGCGGCCGAGTGGGAAGAATATCTCGAGCAGACGCGTACCCATGAGGAAGTACTGCTGAAGGTGTTCGAAGATCTTGGGCTGGCGCCGGAAACATCGACGCCGGGCCGCAAAGTGGTGGCGCATCTGGGCGAATCCCTGGTAAGCGCCATGGAAATGGCCAAACTTCAGGGTGATTCAGCGGCTGCCCAGCTTGTGGCCGGAGAGTGTGTTGTGCTGGCAGAAACGAAAGACCACATGAACTGGGAACTGATCGGGCATGTGGCACAGCACGGCGAGGGAGAAGGAACCCGTGCGCTCAAGACTGCCTTCGAGTTGGTGGAAGACCAGGAAGATCATCATCTTTATCACACAAAAGGCTTCTTGCGTGAATTATGGATTGAGTCGTTGGGATTACCGGCGGTCTTACCCCCACCCGAAGAGTTGAAAAAGGTCGGGTCGGCGATCGGCGCAGCGCGGGCGGAAAACCAGCGCGAAAACATACTCAAGGCTGAACATTAACCATAAATACCAAAAGGGGGATAGAAGCAATCAAGTCGTTACACGGGACATCCTGTCCACTTAGCACTTTCGATTCAAGGGAGAATCACATGAAAAAATTACATTCATTGGCCTTCTACGCATTGGTCACGCCTATTGCAACGCTTGGTGCAGGTTCCGCCCTGGCCCAGCAACCTGCTGTTCAGGACACACAGCGTCAACAGCAACAGCAGCAGCAACCACAGCAACAGCAACGCCAACCAAACGCCGCTTCTTCGACGCCTGGGGCGCAACAAGGAAAACAAAGCGCCATGCCGACTGAAGCTCAAGCCGCAGGCCAGGGTTTCATGGACGTAGGACCCACCAATGGCATGCATGGAAGTGAACTGATCGGTGCCGAAGTCAAGACCACGAATGATGAAGACGTTGGCGAAGTCCAAGATTTGATTGTCAACGAAAGAGGTCAGGTTGTTGCGATCGTCATTGGCGTTGGAGGCGTTCTGGGCATGGGAGAGAAGAACGTTGCCATTGCCTGGGACAAGCTGATGCGCTCGGGTCAGCCTGACGACCTGACGCTGCGCATTGATGGAACGCACGAAGAGCTGCGTGCTGCGCCGAATTTTGAGTGGCGTGATTAATTGAATCTTGCCCGGCCTCGTGCCGGGCAGCAGGTGGCAAAGACAAACTCTGTCACCAATTGCAAACCGATAAAACAGTCATGGGTTGGATAGCGCACATACCAGGTGTTGCGTCTCAACTAACGTTGGAGGCTCAATCTGCTCCTGGATAAATTCATGGGAAGAAGCAGATTTTTTATCGAGTTACTTAACTGGAAATTACAGGAGAAATACATGAAAAACCCAAACAAACTCGCCGTTTATGCATTGGTCACCTCTGCTCTCACATTTGGTGCGGGTTCTGCGCTGGCGCAGCAGTCTGCTTCCGACAACACAAAAAGTGAGTTGCCAACGACTGAGCAACGTAAACAAGACAACCTGAAATCCGATGTGGACAACGGTCGTGATAAAAACCAAATGGACCGTAACAAGACACAACACGATGGCGACAAAAAGTCCGACTATCGCAAAGATGGCAGCAAGAACATGTCATCCGATGATATGTCCAAGGATCAGCATCAGGGTAATAACAAAAACGGCACAATGAAGAACACACAATAAAAGCGTTGCCTCCGTAGCCCGAGGGTCAGACATTGAAGTGACGGCCCGAACGGGTTGAGTACGGCTGGTTTGGTATGTTGTTTTACCAGGCCAGCCGTGTTTTATGACACATCGGAAAAACACCCGCCGGCAGCCACGCATCAGACGGAATCCGCATGTTCACGAGTCGGGAATGTCAGGCTCGACAAGCGTGGCCAGTTGTGTCAACGACTCCTGCCACCCCAAATAGCAGGCTTCAACAGGAATCACAGAAGGAATTCCTTCCTGAACAATCGATAACTCTGTCCCGCACGCCACTGGTCTGAAGTCAATCGCTACCTGCATTTCACCCGGAAGGTTTGCATCATCAAAACGGTCGGTGTGGCGAATACGTTCATTTGTTACCAGTTCAACGACATTAACGGTAAATGAGTGACGGCCGCCGGTACCAAAATTGGCAAACGTCATTCGATAACCGCCTCCAACACGCATATCCATTTCATGGATGATGCCTGTAAACCCATATGGCGGTAACCAGTATTCCAGCGCCTGTTTATCGGTAAATGCTTTATAGACCCGCTCGACCGGGGCTTTCAGGACGCGGTGCAGACGCACGGTACCCGCTTCTCTAGACATACTTTATCTCCCAAATATCAAGTTCTTGGCGTTTGTTTGATTACGCTGATTGAACGCCGGAACGGCTTTTCTGGCGCCGACTAACGACTGTTGTCTTGCGCCATTAATTCCCGCACCGGCCGTATTTCGACGCTGCCGTAACGAGCCGGGGGAATTTTTTCCGCCAATCGAATGGCTTCATTCATATCCCGGGCCTCGAGCATATAAAACCCTGCCAACTGCTCTTTGGTTTCGGCAAAGGGGCCGTCGGTTATCAGGGGTTTACCATCGCGTACACGCAACGTGGTGGCCGTCTCGGTTGAAAGCAAGGGCGCGCCGTCCAGAAAATGGCCACTGTTGGTAAGGTCGGCCACACAATCCATGCACTCTCGATTCAGAGCGTCCCATTTTTCCTGCGACTTTTGCTGCATATGCTTTTCGTTGTAATACACCAAACACAAATATTTCATTTGAATGCTCCTGACGGTTTTGTTCTGCCGCCGACCAAGGCAAAGATGGCTCCTTGCGGATCGAGCCCCTTCACAATGAAGTCGCCACCGGGAATCTCGTCGGGGCCATGAAGGACCTGCCCACCATGATTGTTAATGGTCTCGACAGCAGCGTCTATATCGACACAACGAAAATAGTAATGCCACATGGGCACCGGCATTTGCGCGGGCTTATTCATTACTGCGCCAATGACACCGTTATGTCGAATGAACTCGTATTTGCCCATCGGCCCCATTTCCAGCTCGCCGTCTTTCGTCCAGCCGAATTGTTTGAAATAAAACGCTTTCGCCGCCTCGGGGTCGGTTGTAAGCAACTCGTTCCAGGCGCAGTGCCCTGCCCGTGGCTTATCGGCGGCAAAAGCCAGACTCGTATCATTGCTGGCGCCTCGCATTACGTAAAACGGCGTACCTTGGGGATCGGCCACCATGGCAAGACGGCCGACCTCTGGAATATCGCTTGGCGGCATGTGTACGTTCCCGCCGGCTGCAACCACATTGGCAACAGTTTGGTCGACGTCGTCGACGCCGATATAGCCCAGCCATATCGGCCTGGCCCCGCCCTGGCGCAACTGTTCGGTTAATTGCATGACGCCGCCTACATCGCGGCGCCTGCCCGTATCATCACGAATGCTCAGGATGCGATAGTCGATTTCGGGGTGGCCGCTATCGGTTGCTTCCCAGCCGAGTATCTTGCCGTAAAACTGAAGCGCAACGTTGCTGTCATCGGTTAAGAGTTCGTACCAGATGAATTCGCCGTGTTTGTTTGGCATGGCATTTTCCTTATTTCCGAAAGCTGATCTACGATGGCCTATTTTTCCAATGTCACGACTGGCCTAAAACCGCCGAAGATCAGCCGCATGCCGTCAAAAGGCATCGGGTTTGTTTGCGGGTCCAGGCGCGAGTCATTGTTCATGGCCATCATTATTTTTTCCATGCCGGCATCGCGCGTTGCCTTGTCCGGCCACTCTATCCATGAAAACGCCACCGCCTCGTCGTCCTTGGCTTGAACCGCGCGACGAAAGTCAGTGAGCTTGCCATTGGGCACATCGTCTTCCCAGCACTCAAGAATACGAATGGCTCCCCATTCCATGAAGGCCGCATCAGCAGTTTGAGCGTGCTGAATGAATTTGTCTTTATTGGCTTTGGGTACTGCAATAATAAAACCGTCGATATAACTCATTGGTAAATCCTCCTTGTTCAACAGATGGTTCACCTACTAGTCGTTCACGCTTTCTGAAAATCGACAGAATTAGAGATTTTTTACTTTTATTTTTGTTTTTGAAGTGCTGCCAGGCGCTGCTGCAGAAAACGCTGCTCCGGTGCCTGCTGAGCCAGGCGCAGTGCCAGCTGATAGCAGCGACAAGCCTCTGCAGCCTGATCAAGTCGGCGAAACAAATCGGCCCGGGCGGCATGCAATAAATAATAGCCCTGTAGATCCTTGTGTTCTGCCAACCTGTCGATGGCCTCCAGCCCTGCCAGAGGCCCATCGCGCATGGCAATGGCAGCGGCGCGGTTAAGTGCCACTACCGGAGAGGGGTTAACTTGAAGCAAAGCGTCGTAAAGACTCACAATTTGAATCCAATCGGTGTCTTGAGCCACAAGCGCTTCTGCATGCACCGCCGCAATTGCCGCTTGCAAGGCATATTCGCCGGCCGGCCCCGCTCTGAGCGCCTGAATCACCAGATCACAACCCTCTTTAATCTGATTTCGGTTCCAGCGGGTTCGATCTTGCTCATCCAGCGGAATGATATCCCCATTTTCGTTGGCGCGACTATCGCGCCTGGCGTCATGCAGCAGCATCAGGGCCAGCAAGCCCTTCACTTCGGAATCAGGCAATAAACCTGACAACAATCTACCCAGGCGAATCGCCTCCCTGGATAAGTCGGATTGCATTAACTGCGGGCCGCTTGAGGCGGTATAGCCCTCGTTGAACACCAAATACACCACCGCCAAGACTGCATCCCGTCGCGCCGGCAAAGCGCCCTGCTCGGGCACCTCATAGGGTATGGCCGCATCGCGGATTTTATTCTTTGCCCGAACAATACGCTGTGCCAGGGTCGACGCGGGAACCAGAAAGGCGGCTGCAATGGCTTCGGTGGTTAAACCGCATACCTCCCGAAGCGTTAGCGCCACACGCGCCTGCATTGCCAGGCTGGGGTGACAACAGGTAAAGATCAAACGCAAACGATCGTCTTCAATGGTGTCAGCCGCGTATGGTGAATCGGTTTGTATTTCGGTTTCCAACGTATTGGCAAGCTCGGCCAGATAATCATCAAGACGTGCGTTTTTGCGTATTCTGTCGATTGCCTTGAAACGACCTGTTGAAACCAGCCAGGCCCGGGGATTGTTCGGAATGCCGTCGCGCTGCCATTGCGATAGCGCGGCAACAAACGCATCTTGCAGGGCCTCTTCAGCCAAGTCGAAGTTGCCCTTTAGCAGTCGAATCAGCGTCGCAAGTACCCGACCGGACTCTTGCTTATAGAGAGCGGCGATACGCTGTTCGACAGGGGACATTGTCATGCCTATTGAAGGAGTTCAAGCAACTGCCTGGCAGCAGCTTCCGAGGAAGCGGGGTTTTGCCCGGTAACGAGTTTGCCATCGACAACAACGTGGGCATCCCAATCCTGGCCTTTCTCGTAAAGACCCCCGTTCGCTTTAAGCATGTCTTCAACAAGAAACGGAACAATGTTGGTAAGGCCCACAGCCGCTTCCTCGGTGTTGGCAAAGCTGGTTACCCGGCGCCCCGATACCAGCGACTTTCCGTCGGCACCTTGTGTATGCCTGAAGATGGCCGGGGCATGGCATACCGCCCCAAGAGGACGATTCCCGGTGACGAGCGTTTCAATAAGGCGCTGGCTGTGCACATTTTCGGCAAGATCCCAAAGCGGCCCATGCCCACCCGGATAAAAGACTGCATCGAAACTGCCGGCATCGATCTGGTCCAGCCGGGTTGTATTGCTTAATGCCTTTTTCGCCGACTCGTCCATATTGAACCGTTTTGTGGCCTCGGTTTGTGCGTCCGGCGCGTCGCTTTGCGGATCAAGCGGTGGTTGCCCGCCGGCAGGCGATGCCAATGTGATTTGCGCCCCGGCATCAACAAAGACATAGTAAGGAGCCGCAAATTCTTCCAGCCAAAAGCCGGTCTTCTTGCCGGTGTCGCCCAGCTTGTCGTGGGAGGTCAGTATCATGAGAATATTCATGGCGTAATGTGTTTACCTGTGTTGAAAGTTCCCGCTATCGGCCACAACATAGTCGGTAGCGGCTTTAGCTGTATGTTTAAGTTTGCAATTTACATGACTGACGCTCTATGCGAAAGCACATAGACAAAAGCCTCAATCAATGTATGCTGGTATTCTTTTGGAGTCTTTGCCCCATGCGCGTTTTTTCCAACCCGGTCGGTTCAGGCTCACTTTGGTTCGACAACCTGACCACCGCCGAAAGCGTGCCCGTAGCCTACGATCCGCAGGCGCGGGCGTTTTTACCCATGCCGCCTTTTTGTGCGAATCGCGAGCGGATCAACTGCAATTGGATTGCGCCGGAACAGGGTTCTTTATGCCGAGCCTGTGTCATGACGACCCTGACCCCCGACGCAAATGTCCCCGATGCTATTTTCAACTGGGCGCTTACCGAGGCCGCCAAGCGCTGGGTGCTCGATAACCTGGGCCGCTGGCACTGGTTCCGACCGGAAGATCCAGGCACCCGGCCGGTTTTCCATATGCTTGCAGAGGGCCTGACTCCCGTTCTTATGGGCCACGGTAACGGTGTCGTGACCATTAGTGTGGCCGAAGCGGACCCAGTGGTGGGCGCTACCCGCCGTCAAGCCCTTGCTGAACCTTACCGCACCATGATTGGCCATATGCGCCATGAGATCGCCCATATGCTCTGGTGGCGACTAAGCTTACGCGACGATTTTATCGAGACTTTTCGTACTATGTTTGGCGACGAACGTACTAATTACACGGCCTCGCTCCAGCGTCATTACAACGAAGGCGCACCACCCGATTGGCGCCAGCACTTCCTGACTACTTATGCCTCTTCGCATCCGCATGAAGACTGGGCCGAGACTGCAGCGCATTTGCTACACCTGACCGATATTACCGACAGCTTCGTCGCGGCAGGCTTGTCCTCCCGGGAATTGCCCAGCGAAAACTGGGATCCCTACGCGGAACCAGACACCGACCGCCTCATTCATATTGCGGCTTCGCTTTCGGTGGGGGTCAACCACGTTAACCGTTCAATGGGCCTGCCGGACCTGTATCCGTTTGTATTGTCAAATGCCGTGCGCAACAAGCTGGCCTTTGTACACGACTGGTTGCGCCGCGGTGCCCAGGGTCTTTAGGTAAAGCCGGTTCAGGTACCCGGTTTCAGCTGCCGAACGCGGAAAAAGTCTTTTATATCCTCCAGCACCAGGTAAAGACACGGCACCAGGAACAGTATCAGGGCGGTGGCAAACACAATACCAAAGCCCAGTGACACCGCCATGGGAATCAGATAGGTGGCCTGCACAGAGGTTTCAGCAATAATCGGCGCAAGCCCCCCAAATGTGGTCAGTGTAGTCAGAACGATGGGCCGAAACCGCCGCAGGCCTGCCTCGTAAATCGCCTGGGCCGGGCTCATACTGCCCGCTTGCCGGTTGGCATATGACACCATGATCAGTGAATCGTTTACCACAACACCCGACAGAGCGACAATGCCCATGATGCTGACCAGTGATAACTCCATTCCCAGGATCATGTGGCCCATAATGGCACCCACCGCGCCGAACGGAATCGCCAGTATCACGACCAGGGGCTGCAAGTAGCTTCCGAAAGCCACTGCCAGCAAGGCGAAAATCGCGACCAAAGCCAGCCCGAAGCCCCCCCACAGGGCTGCAGTGGAGTCTCTCATGTCGGCTTGACTGCCCTGGAAACTCCAGGTCAATCCCGGAAAGTCGGCGCGTAATTGCGGCAATAATTGGGCCTGCACCAACTCCAGCACCTGGCGTACGTCCGACTTGGGCTCGACATCGGTACCAACCGTAATGACCCGGCGGCCATCACGACGATCGATAGAGCGCAAGGAGGTACTAATCGTGACTTGCGCCACATCGAGCAGCGGTATCTCCTGGCCTGCAGGCGAGCGAATGACCAGGTTCTCCAGGTAGTAAAGATCTTCACGTTGGTATTTCGGTAACCGCACCCGGATTTCGTTCTCATTGGTGCCTCGCAGCTGACGCAAAGCGATGCTGCCGTAAAATGCATCCCGCAGTTGCTGGCCGACATCGGCGCCGGTCAGCCCCAGCGCCCGGCCTTCTGCGGTCAGGCTGATATCGAACTGCGGCGCACCCGGACTGTAACTGTCGTTAACGTTGCGGGTCTGGCCAACCTGCCTTAATTCCGTGACTAACCGTTGGCTGGCTTGCGCGAGAATATCGGCGTCGGTGTGGCTCAGGTCGATGCTGATGTCGTCATGCCAGCTGCCGGGGCCCTGCTCGGCCTCGAACGTAATTTGATCAACACCCTTGAAGTCTCCCAGCTCATCGCGCCAGAATTCGATGATTTCGTTCACCGTCATGTCGCGCTCGCTCTCCGGGCGCAACACCAGTTCTACGTCAATAAACGACTGGTTGCCGCGGACATTGGTCTTGATTCCCTCCACGTTACGACTCAGGTTATGAGCGGCGAACAGGCGTTGCGTATCTTCAGTTATTGCCATCGCCAGTTCGCCGGCACGGCCTGGCGTGGTGCCAACGGGCAGGCGAACCGCCGCCTCGATTTCGTCGGCAGGCGCCTCGGGCATCATAATCAGGCCCATGTGACTGCTGCCGGCATACGCGCCAACGACGACCATAATCGTTAACGCCAGACTCAGCGTTATGTAACGAAAACGCAGTGCAAGATTCAATAACGACCGGTAACCCCGGTTGGTAACTACCTCGAACCCACGTGCAAATACACGCTGAATGCGGTGCATCCAGCGGCCGTAAATGGTGATGCTGCCGCCCCCGCTACGGGCCAAATGGGCCGGCAGAATAAACAAGGCTTCCACCAAAGAGATCGCTAACACCAGAATCACTACGACACCCAGCGGCCACCAGAACTTGCCGGTTGTGCCAGGAATGAACAGCAACGGCAAAAAGGCAATAATATTGGTCAGGATGCTGAAAGTTACCGGGCCGGCAATGTCGCGCGCGCCCTTGATGGCGGCATCCATGAAGCTCATGCCTTTTTCCCGGTATTCGTAGATGTTCTCGCCCACCACAATGGCATCATCCACCACAATACCCAGCACCATCAAAAAGCCGAACATGGAGATCATGTTAATGCTGACCCCCATCGCCGGCAGAAAGAGAACGCCGCCCACAAAAGAGATAGTCATACCCATCATGATCCAGAACGCCAGCCGATACTCCAGGAACAGACTCAGAATGACCATCACGATGATCATGGCCATAATGCCATTTTCCAGCAGCATGTTCATCCGTTCTTCAAACTGCTCCGCCCGGTTACTGTCGATGCGAACCTCAACGGCATCCGGCAGGGTCAACGCCAACTCGGCCATCACCTGCTCTACCGACTTGGCAATGTCCAGGGGCGATTGTTCGCCGGTACGGAAAATCTCAATCTCAACCGAAGGCTGGCCATTGAAGCGCGAGTGAAAGCCCCCTTCTTCAAAACCGTCGCGCACGGTCGCGATATCACCAAGCGTAACCGTGCCGCCCGATTGCGCGTTGACAATGACAATATTTTCAAACGCATCGGCCCATTGTTTGCGTTCATTGAGCCTTAGTAGAATGTTGCCATCTGTCGTGGCCATGGACCCCGCCGGAATATCCCGGCTGGACTGTTCGATGAGGCGGGCCACGTCGGTTAGGGTCAAGTCGTACTTGCGCAACGTTTCCTGACGAATCTCGACGCTGGTCATGTAATCAGGCACATCATCGATAACGGCCTGTGTGATGGCATCCTCGGAGAGCAACCGGTTGCGTACCTGTTCACCAAGCTGGCGCAGTGTCCAGATATCCACGTCGCCATACAGCGTCAGCTCCATGACATCCTGGGTGGGCGCAAGCAATTGCACCCTGGGCTCCTCGGCTTGCTCGGGGAAGGTGCGCACGCGGTCCACCGCTTGCTGAATATCCTGCAGCGCCTGCATGTGGTTACTGCCGGCAACCAGCTCCAGCTCAATGGTACCGGTGCCCTCATCGGCCGTAGAGGTAATTTCTTTAATGCTCGAAAGGCCCTGTACGGCTTCTTCCACGGGCAGCAGGATGCCTTTTTCCACTTCTTCGGGCGCTGCGCCTGGATAGTTAACCGTCACCTCGACAATATCGAGCTGAAATTCCGGGAACACCTCTTTCTGTACCTGCAAGGCCATCCAGAAGCCGCCCATCAACAGCAGGATCATCATCAGGTTGGCGGCGATGGAGTTGCGGGCCATCCACTCAATCGGACCGACCCAGCCGCTGCGGCCCGATTTTTCACTCATTGCCGTCACCTTCGAGTCTTAGTCGGGCGCCGTCAACCACAGAGACCAGTTCGCTGGTGATGACCTTGTCCCCGTCGTTCAGACCACCGCTGATGTAAGCGTACTGCCGGTCCTGAAAGGCAATATCCACCTTACGAATGGCCAATTCATTATCGTCCATGACCCACACCGTCTCATCACGACGGATCAGGTTTCGGTCGAGGCGAAAAACGTTCTCCAGCAACCGTCCTTCCAAGACCGCCCGCACTTGAGTCCCAAGAATCAGCGGGGGCTTTCCGGCGGCTTCGTCCAGTGCGAGCGGGTCGGCGACAGTGATCAAGACCCGGGCCATGCGGGTTGTGGCGTCCAGATCACCAACAAGTCGTTCCAGCCGGCCTTGGCGAGTCATTCCGGAGGGCCAGACCGTATCGTGATGCAGTGTGACTTGCGCTTCGGGGGCATCAGGATCATTGTCAAAAGCCAGCCAACCAAGCTTGGAAAGCGGAACAGTGGCTTGCACCCAATATTGCCGGGTTCCCACCAAACGGCCGAGCGCCTGTCCGGTATTTACCTGCGAACCCTCCGTCACTTCGCGGCCAAGCACCTGCGCGGGAAACGGTGCACGGATATGAGTCCGGTCCAGATTCAGTTCTGCCTGCTGCACAGCCGCCTCGGCAGCGGCGATCCGGGCCTTGGCCTGTTCCATCTGAGGCTGGCGTAGAATCAGCGCCTCGCTACCGGATTCGATCTCTTCCTCCAGCAACTGGAACTCTTGCAAAGCAACCGCCTGCTGGCCCTTCTCAAGCGCCAGATTGGCCCGCGCCTGCTGCAGCTCACTGTGTCGTTGCTGCAGCACCATTTGATAGTCCGCCGGATCAATACGCAGCAGCAACTGCCCCTCATCAACCCTTTTCCCCGGGGAAAAGGCTTTGGCCTGCTCAATAACCTGGCCATCGACCCTGGCCCCCAGCGTTACTTCCCGGGCTGGCGTCACTTCTCCCATGACCTCCACCGAAGGCCTGAAATCGGCAGGGCTGACCGTTTGAACGTCAACCAGCATCGCGGTTTCGAGAACGGTGTCCGAGCGTGTCGCGGCAGGTTCTGTCTTGAAAATCAACCAGACAAGGACAAGCCCCGTCAGCAGGATCAGCAACGTAATGACAACCGTTTTCACAATGCCTGCCCTGTTTTCCTCGGGACGGGCAATATTCTCATCAACGGGGTGGCTCATAGTGGATCACGCTCCGTGATGGTCACTTGCGAAAGATTGGTTTGTGCCTCGGGTTCAATGCTGCCGGCCAGTGCACGGTACAACGCCACCCGGTTGGAAAGCGATTGCTGACGGGTCGTTAACAGCGTGCGCGTGAGTTCCTGCTGTTCCTGCAATGCATCAAGTACTTCAATGTAACTGACGGCGCCGTTCAGATAGCGGTTACGTAATTGCCGGTAGGTCGCGTCGGCCAGTTGAACTCGCTTGGCCAGGCTTTCAAGCTGCCGGCGCCGCTGCTGTTCCCGGGTCAGTGCATCCTCAACCTCCCGGATGGCAGTTAGAACCGCCTGGCCATAATCCCGCACCCGCTCCTCACGCAGTGCCTGCGAGCGACGTACCTCGGCTCGACGCTCCCCCCCATCCACGACCGGCATGATCAGGTTGCCGGCCAAAGCGAGCAGCCAGTTATAAAATAAATCCCCGGTATTGCTCGCCTGGGAGTTCAGCGACACTTCGATGGAAAAGCGGGGAAAGCGATTACTGATCGCGGCAGCCAATTCGCGGTCGGCTGCCTGGATCAACCACCAGGCCTGCTGCAGATCCGGGCGTCGCTGAACAAGCGCTATGGGTATACCGGTTTCCGGCATGGGTGGCAGTGCGGGAAACACGTCACCCTCGGGCAATCGGGCCTGGCCCGGCGACTGGCCAAGCAGCACAGCCAGTTGGTTCTCAAGGATACCGATCTGTGCATCAATCGTGTCGATGCGCTCAACCGACGCTGCAACCAGCTGGCGCTGGCGCAACACATCGGCACTGCTGCTCAGCCCCGTACCAAAACGCGCTTCAATGACGGTCAGCACATTGTTATTGGTTTCAAGTTGGCGCTGTGCCAGGTTGCGTTGCGCCCGCTGTTCCAGTAACTCAAACCACGTGTTTGCAATTTCCCCGCTCAACGAAATAGCCGCTGCCTGGTAATTGGCCAGGGACGCCAACGCACGCAGTTGCTCGGCTTGGGCCAGCGACTGCACCCTGCCCCACAGATCAACCTCGTAGCTTGCGCCCAGTCCAACACTGAAGGTGGTCGCTTCAGCGATATCGGACCCTCGCTGTCGTTCAGCCCCGGCAGTGGCATCAAGAGAGGGGTACAAAGACGCCTCTTGCCGCTCGGCTATTGCCTGCGCCTGAAGTAAACGCTGATAAGTGGCTTGAAGACTGAGGTTTTCATCCAGCGCCTGGGACACCAGCTGATTCAGATCCGCATCCTCAAACGATCGCCACCATGTATCGGAAACCGGTTGCTCCCCAGACTCGGAGAACGAAGCGGGTAATGTCGGGGAAGGTTTGTACGCAGGCGACCGGGAAGAGCAAGCAGCCACAAGCAGCAACAACATAATCAAGGGGAAAAACCGATACGAAGATTGAGCTGTTGCTTCAACCATGGCAAGCCTTTTGACGATAAATCATCATTGATACATTGGAAAATGTGCGGACAATGGTGAAAGAATCAATGATTGCTTCACGGCTCGGGGGCATCGGTTACGGCGCCACGGCTGGCCGAACCCACCAGTTTCAGGTATTTACCCAACACGCCGCGAGTGTAACGCGGTGCCGGCTGCTTCCAGGCTGCACGACGTCTGGCCAGCTCATCATCCGTTACGTCAAGATGAATCAGCAAGCGGTCGGCGTCGATTGTGATCGGATCGCCCTCTTCAATCAGTGCAATGTTGCCTCCGACATACGCTTCGGGCGCAACATGACCCACCACCATACCCCAGGTTCCGCCGGAAAAGCGCCCATCGGTAATCAGCCCGACGCTGTCAGCAAAGCCTTTGCCGATCAATGCCGACGTGGGGCTTAGCATCTCGCGCATGCCCGGGCCGCCCTTGGGGCCTTCATAACGGATCACGACGACATCGCCGTGCTGGATTTTGTCGGCGATGATGGCAGCCATAGTTTCGTCTTCGGAATCAAAGACGCGCGCCGGGCCGGTAATACTGCGCTTTTTCAAGCCCGTGATCTTGGCGACACAACCTTCGGTGGCCAGATTGCCTTTGAGTATAGCCAAATGCCCTTGCTGATACAGGGGCTGCTCGAACGGCCGAATGACTTCCTGGTCCGCAGGAGGCACCTCGGAGACATGGGCAAGGTTTTCGGCCACGGTGCGACCTGTCATGGTCATGCAGTCGCCATGCAGCAAGCCGTTGGCCAGGAGCATTTTCATCAATTGCGGGATGCCGCCGGCCCGGTGCAGGTCGACCGCAACAAAGCGGCCGGACGGTTTCATGTCGCAAAGCACCGGTACTTTCTTGCGAATGGTTTCGAAGTCGTCAATCGACAACGGCAAATCGGCAGCCGAGGCAATGGCCATCAGGTGCAGCACCGCATTGGTTGACCCGCCGGTGGCCATTACCACGGCAACGGCATTCTCCAGCGCCTTGCGGGTCACGATATCGCGTGGTTTGAGATCGGCCTTGATGGCTTCTACCAACGCCACGGATGATTCCGCTACCGAATCCGCTTTTTCCGGATCCGGGTTGGCCATGGTTGAGGATGAAGGCATCGACATGCCCATGGCTTCAATCGCCGCCGACATGGTATTGGCGGTATACATGCCACCGCAGGACCCAAAGCTCGGGCAGGCGTGGCGCTCGATGCCGTCGTAGTCTTCCTTGCTCATCTTGCCGGCACTGTAGGCGCCCACGGCCTCGAATGACGAAACAATGGTAAGCGGAACGTCTTTCCATTCGCCCGGCTTGATGGTGCCGCCATAACAAAAGATGGCGGGAATGTTCATGCGCAGCATCGCCATCATCGCGCCGGGCATATTCTTGTCGCAGCCGCCGATTACCAGCACGCCGTCCATGAACTGGCTCTGGGTCGCGGTTTCTATGGCATCGGCGATGACCTCGCGCGACACCAAGGAATACTTCATGCCCTCGGTTCCCATGGCGATACCGTCGGTAACGGTTGGAAAACCAAAGGTTTGTGGCATGGCGCCGGCCTCTTTGAGCGCACTGTCCGCGCGCGTGGCCAACGAACCCAGGCCCGCGTTGCAAGGATTCATCGTTGAATGGCCGCTGGCCACGCCGACAATGGGTTTGTTGAAATCTTCGTCGGTGAAACCGACGGCACGCAACATGGCACGGTTGGGGCTGCGGGAGATGCCCTCGGTGATCGTTTTGGAGCGGCGGTTGAGCGGTGGATTCATGAATGATTCCCCTGATTAAGATGGAAAAAGGATACGCCCCTTTTTATCGATATTCAGCGATTGGCCTACGATATTCCGGGGCAACTTCAGGGTAACCCAATGATCGTGTTATGTTTTGGATAGCACCTGCTCCGCACGATTGAAGGTGCAGCGACATCTTAAATCCCTAACCGATTCACAAGTTTATGCCGTCACGCTCACTCATTTGCCGAACCGGCGCCGCGCTGCTGTTTCTACTATTTCCGCTTGTTTGCGGGGCGCATGAACATGACTGGCGCGCCGATATGGAAAATGATGCGTCGCAATTGTCCCGTTTACATTCGCTGATCATCATGCACCAGGGGCAGGAGGCAGCGGCAATGGACTTTAGCGGTGCGGGCCTGGATACCCCGGCCAATATCAAGTCCTTGTCCAAGACTGTGCTGGCTGCGCTGGTGGGTATCGCTATTGAAAAAGGCGTATTCGAAGGCGTCGATCAACCGCTGGTGGATACGCTTGGAGATCAAGTCCCCGATGCCGCCACCAACGGCGTCGAACGCATCACCTTGGGGAATTTACTCTCTATGCAGGCCGGCTTACAGCGTACCTCTGGACGCCATTATGGCAGTTGGGTGAAAAGTGATAATTGGGTCGGTTATGTACTAACCCGACCCTTTGTGGATGAGCCGGGTGGGCGCATGCTCTATTCCACGGGTAGTACCCATCTGCTTTCCGCTGCGCTCACCGAAAGCACGGGTCGAACAACGTTGGCCCTGGCGCGAGACTGGTTGGGTGAACCGCTTGGCATTACTTTCCCGGCCTGGGACCAGGATCCTCAGGGCATCTACCTTGGGGGCAACAATATGATGCTTTCGCCACGCGCGCTGGCGCGCATCGGCGAGCTCTATCGCAACGCCGGCAAGGTAGCGGAACAAAGACTGTTTTCAAAACGTTGGGTGGAGGAATCCTGGCGCGGCCGCGGTCGCTCTGCTTACACCGACGACCCCTACGGTTACGGTTGGTTCTTGCGCCCGCTCGCGGGCGAAACGGGATACTACGGGCGCGGTTACGGCGGGCAGTTACTTTATGTGATTCCCTCTTTGGAGTTGACCGTGGTCATGACGTCGGATCCGACACCCCCGTCTCCCGGTTCACGCTACTTAAGGCGTCAAGTTCAGTTGCTGGAAAAGCATGTCATCCCCGCCTTTCGTTCTGGAATCAGTTCGACTCCCTAGCCCTGCGTCTTTCACGAGACTACCTCTTTTCAAGGTGGGTTAATTGTTTCAACGATGCCTGCCGCCCGAGATAGCAGGCCTTAACGGGAATCACAGTCGGATCAACGTAGTAAGAACCCGACCCAATTCTTGCTTATAAATATCGGAGATGTGGTGTTCGACAGAGGATGTTTTCATGATTCAATGATGATTATCGGCCAATTCACCACTATGCGCCATAACCGACCGAGCGAGGCAAATGCGCCGTGTTAGCCTGGACAACAGTTATGTTCGACCTGAAATGATGGAGCCCTCCGAATCCGACAATGTGCGTTGGCACGTTCTTAAGAGTGCGCAGGCGCTGCGACAGGCGGCGTACCGATGCATCCTCAACGCGGCAGCGCACGCAATCGATGTGCGTGGCCAGTTCCTGATCGTACTATCCGGGGGCAATACACCGCGCGGTATTTATACAATGTTGCGTTACGCAGATACCGATTGGTCGCGCTGGCAAGTGTACTTCAGCGACGAGCGTTGTCTATCGGTTCACGAGACCGAACGCAACAGTGCGATGGCGGGCGCAGTCTGGCTCAACCACGTATCGATTCCGCAAGATCATGTGCATGTCATTCCAGCAGAGTTGGGCGCAAGAGCGGCTGCACTAGTTTGCGAGAAAACATTGCGCGGCATTGGCGAATTCGACCTGGTACTGCTTGGCTTGGGCGAGGACGGACATACAGCGAGCCTCTTTCCCGGTGATGACTGGGGAGTCGCGCCGGATGCACCAGACGCGCTGGCCGTGTACGATGCGCCCAAGCCACCCTCGCAGCGCGTGTCACTCAGCGCGGCTCGTTTGAGCCGCGCTCGGGCCGCACTGTTCCTGGTGCACGGCGAATCAAAGCGCAATGCAGTTGCGCAATGGCGTATGGGCGCCCACATTCCCGCGCGAGCCATTCATCCACATGCGGGAGTGGATGTATTGGTCGAGGCAAGGCTTTTGTCGTCTATTGAAGCAGCATAATCAACTTCCCGGCAGCCGCCGGTCCCCAACTGCCAGGCTCGTACTCTTGCACCGGCGCAGCGTTGGCGAGCACCGGATCAATCACTTTCCATGCTGCCTCCACGCTGTCATCGCGCGTGAATAAGGAGGAGTCTCCGCGCAACGCGTCGTGCAATAACCGCTCATAGGGCAATTGTTCGCTGCGCGCCTCGTGACGGGCGATCAGTTCCACTGGCTCACCGCGCATCTGCTCGCCATGCTGCTTGACCCGTGCCCCGGCAGATATCGTCACCTCGGGGCTGAGCCGAAAACGAAAATAGTTTGAGTTTGCCGCGCTGATTTCATCAAAAATAGCGAGCGGCGGGCATTTCATATTCACCCGCACTTCTGTCGTTGTGATCGGCAGGCACTTGCCGGCGCGTATGCAGAACGGCACTCCGCTCCAGCGCCAGGTATCGATGTACAGACACAGCGCGGCAAAGGTTTCCACGTCGGAATCACTCGCCACGCCTTTTTCTTCACGATAGCCGCGGAACTGGCCGCGTACCAAGTTGGCCGGATCCAACGGGCGGATGGCCCGGAACAGCCGCAGCTTCTCGGCACGCATAGCGTGCGAATCGCTTCCAGTCGGCGCATCCATCGCCAACAATGCAATGACCTGCAATAAATGGTTTTGCACCACATCTCGAAGCGTACCGACTTCTTCGAAGAATGCGCCACGCCCCTGCACGCCAAAGTCCTCGGCCATGGTGATCTGGACGTCGTTGACGTAGTTGCGATTCCAGATTGGTTCGAGAAAAGTATTGGCGAAACGGAAATACAGAAGATTCTGTACCGCTTCCTTGGCAAGATAGTGATCAATACGAAAAACCGCCGATTCAGGAAAAACCTCATGTAATGTATGGTTTAGTCTGCGCGCGGAGGCCAGATCCCGGCCGAATGGTTTCTCGACGATGATACGGGCGTTTTTCGCACAGCCTGATTGTGCCAGCCCCTGCACCACGACGCCATACATGCTTGGCGGGATGGCTAGGTAGTGCAGCGGATGTGCCGCGTTTGCCAGCATGTCTTTGAGATGCCGATAAGTGGCTGGATCCGCGTAGTCACCGTCAACGTACTGCAACTGTGCCGAAAGCCTGGCGAATGCATCGTTATCGACTCCACCATTGTTCTCCAGGCTGTCTCGCGCACGATCGCGCAGCTTGTCAAGTGTCCAACCCGCCCTGGCCATGCCAATAATAGGTATTGTCAACTCGCCGGCACGAATCAAGGCCTGCAGCGCCGGGAATATCTTCTTGTACGCCAGGTCGCCAGTCGCACCAAAAAAAACGAACGCATCGGAATGGTGAGGGGTCATAGTGTGTTCATTTATCCCGGTTCGCACTGTCTGTCGGAAAGACAACTACCAATCGGATATTACGCTCTGTAACCGCGGCGGTCTATCCGATAACACACATACAAAAAACCAAATCCGTTGTACCCTTGATGCAATCCATTTTGAACAGAAGACAAACATGCAAATTGGTATAATCGGACTTGGCAAAATGGGTGCCAACATAACGCGGCGCCTGCTCCAGAACAACCAACAATGTGTGGTGTACGACATGCTGCCACAGGCGGTGCAGGCGCTGCTACGGGATAAGGCCGTTGGCGCTGCTTCGCTCGCGGAAATGGTGAGCAAGCTGGACAAGCCGCGTACGATCTGGATGATGATTCCGCAGGCGCATGTTGAGCAGTTGCTTATCGACATTCTGCCGCTTCTCGAGCCCGGTGATATCCTCATTGACGGTGGCAACTCCAATTATATGGATGACATCCGCCGGGCCAAGATGCTTGCAGCAAAGCAAATCAGCTATGTTGATGTCGGCACAAGCGGTGGCGTGATGGGCCTGGAACGTGGCTATTGCCTGATGATTGGTGGCCCGGATGAGACGGTGAAATATCTTGAGCCGATATTCAGGACGCTGGCGCCAGGAATTGGCGATATTTCCCTCACACCCGGGCGCAGCAAAATCGACGGCACCGCCGAACAAGGCTATCTGCACTGCGGCCCGAGCGGTGCCGGACATTTCGTCAAAATGGTACACAATGGCATCGAATATGGTCTGATGGCCGCTTATGCCGAGGGTATGAACATCCTCAGTCATGCGAATCAGGGCAATGCAGAGCCGTCGCACGACGCTGAACCCACTGCGTTGCCCAACCCAGAAGCGTTCCAATTCGATTTCAATCTGCGCGATATTGCCGAGGTCTGGCGCCGCGGTAGCGTTATCTCCTCATGTTTATTGGATTTAACTGCCTGTGCCTTGACTCGGGATCCAACCCTGGCGGCATTTGGCGGCCGGGTATCAGATTCTGGTGAAGGTCGGTGGACGATAAAAGCAGCCATTGATGAGGGCGTTCCCACGCCCGTGCTCAGTGCGGCGCTTTATTCGCGATTCAACTCGCGTGGGAAGGCAGCGTTTGCCGACAAGCTTTTGTCTGCCATGCGTTTGGAGTTTGGTGGGCACGTAGAAAAACCAACCGACATATAAACTACCCTTAACCCAGATCCACCTCTACAAAATGCTCCTGGCGGTCGTCGATCAGGGGGACGCGCAGGTCGGAGTACGCTGTGCCGTCCAATGTTACACGAGTTACCTGCTGACCCATTAATGCGCCCACACGCCTGACGGTGATGTGATAAAAAGTGCCACGAACGCGGTAATGGATTTTATAGCTATTCCATTGAGCCGGCATACAGGGTGCAATGCGCAAATGATCCATTTCCAACTGAAGCCCAAGCAAAGTTTCCACGCTAAGCCGATACATCCAACCCGCCGCACCGGTATACCAGGTCCAACCACCTCGACCCGTGTGCGGCGGCGCGCCATAAATGTCAGCGCACATGACATAGGGTTCGACCCGGTAATGTTCCATGGATTCACGCGTGCTGGCATGATTCACGGGATTCAACATGCCGAATAACTCCCATGCCCTTTCGGCGTCGCCCATCATGGCGAACGCCATTGCAGACCAGATCGCAGCGTGAGTGTATTGGCCGCCGTTCTCTCGCACCCCGGGAATGTAACCCTTGATATAGCCCGGCTCCAGCGCTGATTTATCAAAAGGTGGGTCGAGCAGCCGGATGATTTGCTGATCGCGCTGCACCAGGCGGTGGTCTACCGCCATCATTGCCTGACGAGCCCGCAGCGTATCGCCGCCTTTGGAAATGACCGCCCAGCTTTGGCTGAGTGAATCAATCTGGCATTCATCGTTACTGCTCGAACCCAAGGGGGTGCCATCGTCGAAGTAGGCGCGTCGATACCAGGCGCCATCCCAGGCGTGGGTCTCGATATTATCGCGCAGTTGGCTCGCCTCGGTTGTGCATAAGCTCGCAAAGTCTTGGTCATCGCGATCGCGTGCCAGGCGGGCAAACAGCTCAAGATTTTCAACCAGGAACCAGGCCAGCCAAACGCTCTCGCCGCGGCCCTCCTTGCCGACCAGATTCATGCCGTCGTTCCAGTCACCGCAACCCATCAGCGGCAAGCGATGAACGCCGAAACGCAAACCGTGCTTCAAGGCACGCACGCAGTGTTCATACAAACTGGCTGATTCAGATGAGCGTTGCGGCTGATCGTAATAGGCTTCCTCGTGTGCATACAGTTCGCGCCCTTCCAGAAAATGGATCGTTTCATCAAGTACGCTGTCATCACCAGTCGTACGCACATAGCGGCAGGTGGCATACGCAAGCCACAAATAGTCATCGGAAAAATGAGTACGTACCCCCTGGCCGTTGGGTGGATGCCACCAATGCTGCACATCGCCCTTAAGGAACTGTCGCCCGGCATGCACAATCAATTGTTCACGGGCAAGCTGCGGCGTTGCGTGAATCAGCGCCATGGTATCTTGCAGCTGATCACGAAATCCGTAGGCGCCACCGGATTGATAGTAGCCACTGCGTCCCCATAACCGGCAGGACAAAGTCTGGTAGACAAGCCAGCCGTTGACCAACACATTCAACGCCGGGTCGGGCGTTTCCACAGTGACCGCGCTCAAGGTGTGATTCCAGTAATCATGAACCGTCTGTAGCGCCTGTTGCGCGCCCACCGGCCCTGAAAATTGCTGAATAAAAGCACTCGCCTCTTCAGCGCTACCGGCAGCTCCAAAAACGAACACGACCTCACGTTCCTGGTCGGAATCCAGGGTGACCCTGGTTTGAATGGCGGCACACGGATCGAGGCCGGCACCGACTCTGCCTGACAGATGTTTGCGGCGCATTGCTGCAGGACTGGCCAGTGTGCCATTGCGGCCGATGAATTCGCTGCGATTTCCGCTAACCGATTGCTCGCGCTCACTGACCTGTGCAAACACTACCCGGTTGGCGCATTCACGACCATAGGCATTGTGGGCGAACAGCGCGCCAGTGTGCGGATCAATTTCCGTAATGATATGCATCAGGTTACTGTGCCGCCATTCGCCCAGCACCAGTTCCCAGTAACCCGTCAGAGACAGACTACGCGTACGCTTGGATTGGTTGCGCAGCTTAACCACCAGGAACTTTACCGGTGCGTCCATCGCGACGTAGGTCATCATTTCGGAAGCGATCCCGGACTCAATGTGCTCAAACACACTGTAGCCAAAGCCGTGTCGGCACACGTATCCCGTATCTCCCTGCGCCGGCAGCGGCGTTGGTGACCAATACGTACCGGTTTCTTCATCACGGATGTAGAGCGCTTCCCCGCTGCTGTCAGACAATGGATCGTTATACCAGGGAGTGAGGCGGAATTCGTGGGCATTTTCGACCCAGGTATAGGCGCTGCCACTTTCACTGACGACGGTGCCGATATGCGGACTGGCAATCACATTGGCCCAAGGCGCCGGCGTGGTTTGTCCCGGTTCAAGGGTGATAACGTATTCACGCCCATCCGGGGAGAATCCACCCAGCCCATTATCAAAGATTCTCCTGCGCGGTTTCAACGAATAAACCGGCTCAGGATCGGCTTGCTTTTTGGGTTCCAACTGGTCCGATGTGCGCTCTGGCGAGGCACGCCGTTCCACATATTCAATCAGGGTCTCGGCAGTGTCACTGAACACAATGCGCGATACAGTTTGCAGCAGCACGCGTTCGTCTTCTGAGAGTTCTTCACCACGACGCACAAAGACACCACCAGGCTTATTGAGTACTTGTGGCTCGGGGCCTGCAGTAATCAGCCCCATGATCAAATCCTGCAGCACCGCGCGATAACCAGAAAAATCGTCATTCACAATCACCAAATCGGCAGCCAAACCCTTCATGCGCCAGTATGCATGGGCTCTTACCACCTGTCTGACCAGCTCGATACGGTTAGCGTCCCTGATAAGGAGCAAGACGATAGGCACATCACCCGAAATGGCGAAACGCCATAATCCGGATTGTCCCAATTGATTGCGGGAAATAATATTGGACGGCGCGCGACGCAGGTCATTGCTGTAGATAACAGAGTTGGCCAGGCGGCCAAAAAGCTGCGCATCCGCTTCAGTTGCGTTAAGATGGCGCAGCACCTCCTGGCTCTGGAACCAGGCCAGTTCGAAGGCGCGCTCAACGAAGTGACGATCACAGTATTTATCCAGCAGGGTCAACACGGCCTCGCGTGTACCGGCAACACCGGAAATAATTTGCACGTCAGTAGACTCATCCGGCAACAAGGTCACGGTGTTGCGAATCGCCACAATAGGATCTAGCACTGATCCTTGCGAATTCGACAACAAGGGAGAACTACCTTCGTTATCCAGCATAACTGGATTAGCCGCCGTACGGCCTCGCCCAATAAAGCGGGCGCGGTCAGTTTCATAGCTGGGTTCGTCGGCCACTGCGCCCGGTGTCGCCAGCAGATGAAACATCCAGAGCTCCTGCTCCCCAGGCGTTCGAGGACGCCGCGTGCAAAGAATGGCGTTTTGGCCAGTCAAAATTTCCGTTTGTACGAACAGATTACTGAACGAGCGATGGGCCAGATCCGCGTTCAGCGGTGCCAATACCACTTCGGCATAGCTCGTCACTTCAATATGGCGAGTACGAGTCGACTGGTTGGTAAGCGTAACCCGGCGAATTTCAACGTCATCTTCCGGCGAAACGCAGATTTCCGTATGGGCTTCGATCGCATGGTCGCGTCGGCGGTATTCCGCACGTGCCTGCACGAAAATCGCCTCGTAGTAATCGGCACGGCAAAGCGTTGGTTGATACGCAGTCGACCAGTATTTTCCAGTATCACGGTCCCGCAGATAAATGAAGGTACCCCATCCATCCGACGTAATGTCTTCGCGCCAGCGTGTAATGGCAAAATCACGCCAGCGGCTATAACTGCCGCCGGCATGATTGGCCATGACATGATAAAGACCGTTCGACAGTAAATGCACTTCAGGCAGTCGCGTGTTGGGGTCGGTGAACACGCGCATAGACGCGCCAACATCGGCACTGGCGGGTACGCGGCGCGCGCTGACTTCGGCTGCGTGCGGATGCACCGTTCCCACCTTCCTGGGGATCCGCTCTTGCAGTAGTAATTCAGTGGCCTTTACCAATGGGTCTGACATAAAGCGGCGCTGCATGGGCTGATCGAACAGCACATGTGCAAAAGCCAGAAAACACATGCCCTGGTGATGAGCCATAAACGTCTGCACGATGGCATGCGACTTGCCTCGAAGCACGCGCGCGGGCGTGTAGTCGATGGCCTCATAGAACCCGTAAGCACCCAGTAGCCCCTGCTCTGCCAATACTTGCAAATTGCTGCACGCTTCCCGTGGCATGATAGTCAGTGCCAATGCGCTGGCATAAGGCGCAATCACAAGATCGTCACCAAGCCCGCGCTTGAAACCCAGGCCAGGCACACCGAACGCCCGATATTGATAGACTTGATCGACGTCGGTCGCGTTGTAACACGATTCCGAGATCCCCCAAGGCACATTACGTTGTCGCCCATATTCGATATGGCGTGCCACGGCCGCTTTATAGGTTTGCCCTAAAAGCGTATTCGCGTAACTCGGCATCATCAGCTGCGGCATCAGGTATTCGAACATTGAACCGCTCCACGAAATCAGGCTAACGTCTCCACCATGACTCGTTAACAGGCGGCCAAGCGCAAACCAATGCTTTTGCGGCACCTGCCCCTGTGCAATGAGCAGGAAACTGGCCAGGCGCGCTTCCGACGCCAGCAGGTCATAACAGGAAGCGTCTCGGCGTCGTTCGCTCACGTCATAGCCAATGGTCAAAAGGCAACTACCGGCATCGTAAAGAAACCCAAAATCCATTTGCGCCAGAACACTGCAACGATCCATGAGGTCGTCAATCAGGTTGAGCTGTGCCTGGGCGCCTCCGTTATATGCGCCTGCCAGTGCCATCCGACTGGGTTGTGCACTGCCCTGCCACGACTCAAGCTCCAGAAATACGGCTTCTTCGCTTAGCGCGAGATATTGCAGATCGAAAGCCCGAGCCCAATAGAACAATTCGCTCTGAGGGCTGATATCCATTGGCAAGCAACTTAATAGCGCCGGCGCTCTATGGTGAATCTGCGCCAGTGCATCAAGCGCTTCGGCCAGCGTCTGAGGCTGACCTTTCTGTATCAGGACGTCCAGCGTGTCCTGCAAGTCATCCATTTTTTCCACAAGTTCCGGGACCGCAGAAGTGGGCAGGTGTTCTGTTAGAACTTGCAGGGTATCCTGCAAACCCTGCAGGGCGCTTAACGACACCACGGGCTTGGTTTTCAACTCAGCCAGGCCCGCCTGCAAAGTCACCAAGGCACCAACCAGGTTGCCACTATCTACCGAAGAGACATATTGCGGGTCAAGCGGTTGCAGTGTTCGCGTGCTATACCAGTTATAAAAATGACCACGGTAGCGTTCCAGGCGTTCCATTGTGGAGAACGTGTTGCCAATGCGTTGCAAACACTCCCCAACCGTAAGATAACCAAAATCAACTGCAGCCAAGTCGGCCAGTAACGCCATACCGATGTTCGTGGGCGAGGTACGCGAGGCGACCGTCTGGGCAGGATGAGTCTGGACGTTGTCGGGCGGCAGCCAGTTGTCATCCGAATTAACGAAGTCGGCGAAATAGCGCCAGGTTCTGCGGGCCGCTGTCCGCAAAAAAACTTGCTGCTCATCGCTCAAGCCGGGCGCAGGCGCGGCCAGCAGTCGGCTAATCCACCAGCCAACAGCAGGCGACACGAACCAAAGTAGCAAAATGGGTCCGGCCAAAAGCCATACCAAAAGTGAACTTCCTGCAATTGCCATGCCTGTGCTTACCACGGCCGCCAGAACAGGTGCCACGCCCATCTCCAGGAAAAAATGCATCAATGAGCGGCATGTGTTGCGTCGTGCATAGCCGGACAGTTGCCATAAGATCAGACCACGACGCGTAAACAGCATGCCCACGGCTGATCGCACAATGGCATCCAGGCCAATTCGCGTGTCATACGGCAAAAAAGTCAGGCCCAGGAAAGCCAGGGCAAGCGGACGCCCCGCCGATTTACCCGTCAGTTTCAGGTGCACGATCCAGTCGCACCCCGCAGGTCTGCGAATCAACTCACTTAATGTAGACAGCAGCGTAGGCAGGAACAAAACGGCCAAGACCAACCCGGTACACACCCAGATGGCGCCGGGTGCCCATAGCCACCCCGCTATCAACACGGCAAGCAGCGCGGGCGCCACCAGGCTTCTTCGCATATTGTCAAAAATTTTCCATATCGACAGGGCAGACAGCGGATTCGCCTGTCGTTTAGGCTTGGCTCCATTCATCGTCGGCGGCCCAGGCACCCGCGGCAACAGCCAGAAAACGAGTTGCCAATCACCACGAATCCAGCGATGGCGACGGCTGGACTCAGCGCTGACACTGGCCGGTTGCTCCTCTATCAGATCGATGTCGGTCACCAGGGCTGAACGTGCGTAGCCACTTTCCAACAGATCGTGACTCAGAATGAGATTTTCAGGAAAGCGCCCGTCAACGGCCTGTCGGAACACATCAACGTCGTAAATACCCTTGCCAATGAACGAGCCTTCTCCAAACATATCCTGGTAGACATCCGACACTTCGCGCGTGTATGGGTCCAGACCCGAATCACCTGCGAATAACTTGGCAAAACGCGATTGTGCGGCGCTGGTCAGGCTGATGGAAGCTCGCGGCTGCAAAATTGCGTAACCCTCAACGACACGACCCTTTGCAGCGTCGTAGACGGGCCGGTTAAGTGGATGCGCCATGTTGCCCACCAACTTGTGGGCCGCGTCGCGTGGCAGTTGCGTATCGGTATCCAGGGTAATAACGTACCGGATCAAAGCAAGAATGGACTGGTCGCCTACAATGTGCGAAAAAGCCATGAGCGCCTGGCCCCGCAGCAGCGCGTTGAACTGCTCGAGCTTGCCGCGTTTGCGCTCGTAGCCCATCCACACTCGCTCGAAAGCGTTCCACAGCCGTGGCCGGTGAAAAAGATAAAAAATACAAGGGCGATCGTCTCGGTAGTTCTCGTTGAGCGCTTCGATACCCGCCCGAGCATACTCGATCAGCGCCGCGTCTTGGGGCAGTGTTTCCTCGGGTGCGTCGTGAAAATCCGTTAATAGCGCAAAGAAAAGATTGGGGTCACGATTGCCAAGATAGCGTATCTCCTGGGCTTCAAGCAGCCGGTCAATATCCTCGCGACTGTTCAATAACGTGGGCACGATCACCATAGTGCGGTGACCTAGCGGAATACCCTCTGAAAAATCCAACCGAGGCAGTGCCCGTGGAGGCAAAAACAGCATGACCAGTTGGTTGATCACGGCCACTGCCAGGGACGAAGCGCCAATCATGCTTACAACGGCAAAAAACCAATACTGCCAGGTGTTGGCCTGCAACCCCACGAATCCATGCAGCAAGGCTGCCGTTATCAGTAGCGTCAATAACAAAATGGGGACAAGATACAAAGACAGGCGAACATGCCGGCTGGCCCGCTTTATGTGGGTTTTCATCGACAGACGGCAACCCACCGCCCGTTCCAGGCTCGACCGCCCCTGACCGATCAAGTAGTAGCCTACGTGTGCAGCGCGATGGCGCCGTCCCTTTTGCACGGCAGCAGCCTGAGCCATCACAATGGCTTTACGTGCCACGGCCATTTCGCTGCAGGCACTACCCCGTGTTACGTTTTCAATGGCATTACGGTAGCGATCGCGCGTGGCGAAGTCTTGCAATGCGTAGACACCCGCTGGGTCTTCGCGCAAGGTTTCCTCAACCATGCTGAGTGACTCAACATGCGTTTTCCAGTCCATCGCGCTAATAAAACGCAGGCTGCGAATACTATTGGCGATAGATATCTGATTCGCCGCAGTGGTGCGACCCGCCGCCTCCGATAACTTTGTTGCAGTAATACCCTGCTCAATGAGTTTTTGTTCAACCCAGGTTTGCACGAAAGCCATGGCCGGGCCCTGCGCCTGAAGGCGGTCGTAGAACTCTTCGACAAACGGCGCAGTCAGCGGTACGTCGGCATGGGCAAATTCGGCCAGTAACTGGATCAGCTGCTTGGGGGCGCTTTCTGCCGCGGCCAGCATGCGGTCGGCCCACGCAATCGCAACGTCGCGTTCGTTGCGCCGTTGTGCAATGCGCACACTGACGCGGCGCAGGTTTTCCAGCAACGCCAACTGCAGCATGATAGGAAAGGCCCACAGCTCGCCCAGCTTCAAGGAGACAACCGTCTGGTAAGTGGCAATGAACTGGGTCACTTTGTCGCTGTCGACACGGCCATCCATGTGAGAGATCAACTCCAACGCCAGATCGTAAACACGGGGAAAACCTGCTGAATGGCCCTCAGCCAAACGCGGCAACTCACGGCTGTATCCGCGTGGAAGATGCCGACGTGCCAAACTGATCTGCTGCTCAATCAGATAAAAATTGTCGAGCAACCAGGCCTCGGTCGGCACAATGCGCTGGACCGGGACCTGGGCAGCCGTGACCACATCGTACGCCGCCAGCAACATATGTTCATTATCGGCCAGCCTGGGCAACAGCCTGTCTGGCCCCGGATGCGGGTCGATTTTATGCTGCCCTACCAACATAACGGCATGACGCTTAAGTTGCTCAATGCTGAATAGCTCAGCGCGCAACAACTCAGTATCGCGATCCTGCCGAAACTCATCGCGCGTGCGCGCCCAAAACCTGAACGCTTTGATGGTGATGACGTGCTCCTTGTTAAACCATTTAAACGGTCAGGGCCGCCCTCTCCAGGAGCTTCTCTTACCAGCGTAGTTGAACAGCCTTAGACTCAGCTTACTCCGGTGTTCAATATATTTATGAGACCGATTTTGTTCTGTACGGTAACGCACACTTCATGATTTTCAAGCCAACTACCATGGGGAGACAATCCTCCTTTTAACCGGTAAGGGCCACACAAGGAACGCCAGAACGCACAGGCCACCCAAGCCGGCAACACCCTGACAGCAGTCGCGCCACTTTGCCCAACACAGTTCACAGGAGCTTAAAGCTCGCCTAATGAGTGAGGTAGTGATATCTTTAGCGCCTGTATTCATTTTGGACGGGCTCGCCTGCCGGCAACCCGGTACTGGAAAGGTGACTAAATGGCTGACGCGAGCCTGGGACAGATAATTGGACCTGCTGTGGTACTGATGGGGGCGGCAGTGGTTGCTGTTCCTTTGTTCCGACGCCTCGGGCTCGGATCGGTTCTGGGCTATTTTGCCGCCGGCCTGCTGGTGGGCCCATCGGTTCTGGGCGTATTTACCGATGCCCAGTCGATCCTGCATTTTTCAGAACTGGGCGTGGTCATGTTCCTGTTCGTCATCGGGCTGGAATTGCGCCCGACCAAACTGTGGGCAATGCGAGGTCAAATATTCGGGCTGGGCCTAACCCAGGTTGCTGCCGCGATCATTGCCCTGGCTTTGACCGGCATATTCATTTTCGGCTTTACGGCACCGGTTGCATTCATCGCCGGCGCTGGCTTTGTCCTTTCTTCAACCGCCGTCATCATGTCGGTGCTGCAAGACCGGGGAGAAATTTCCAGTGCCGAGGGCCAGAAGTCGGTTGCAATTCTGCTGTTCGAAGACCTGATGATAGTGCCGCTTTTGGCGGTGGTGGCTTTCCTCTCACCACTGTCAGATGGGCAAGCCCGATGGACTGACATTCTGCTGGCGCTTTCTGCGCTGCTGGTATTGTTGATCGTTTCCCGCTGGGCACTGAACCCGTTCTTTGCCCTGCTGGCGCGAACACGGACTCGCGAGGTTTTAACGGCAGGCGCTCTGCTGGTGGTTCTTGGCGCCGCATTGCTCATGGACTTTGCCGGTCTTTCAATGGCGATGGGCACGTTTCTTGCCGGGGTCATGCTGTCGAACTCAAGCTACCGGCACCAGATCGAGAGCGACATCGAACCGTTCCGGGGACTGTTCATGGGCCTGTTCTTCCTGGCCGTCGGCATGTCGTTGAATTTATCCATCGTTGCACAGGAATGGCGACTTCTGCTGCTCATGCTGATCGCGTTCACAATCGCAAAAGGCGCCGTGGTCTATGCCGTTGCCCGTATATTCGGCAGTGCCGGGCATCAGGCCTTACACCGAACATCCATGTTCCTGCAGGGGGGAGAATTCGCGTTCGTGCTCTATGCCGCAGCAACATCGGGCGGCGTGATCAATGCGCGGGAAAACGTCCTGTTCGCGACCGTCGTCATCTTGTCTATGGCCATGACGCCACTGCTCATGATGGTGGCCGACCGTTTTCTGCGCACCGAAACGTCGATGGACGGCGTCGACGTGGCCTGTCATCTGGAAGGTCGCATACTCGTTATCGGCTTTGGCCGTTTCGGTCAGATCGCTTCACAGATACTGCTGTCCCGCGGCGTGAATATTTCCGTGATCGACAAAGACCCCGATCGGATCCGCGATGCAGGCCGATACGGATTCAAAGTGTTTTTCGGCGACGGTACGCGGCTGGACACCCTGCACCACTCGGGCGCAGATCAAGCCAATGCCATCATGATTTGCATCGACGACCAAAAAGCAGCGATGCGTATCGTGGAACTGGCCCAGCACGAGTTTCCCCAGGCCAAACTTCTGGTGCGAAGCTATGACCGTGGGCACGCAATTGAACTGATTCGCGCCGGCGTGGAATATCAGATTCGAGAAACGGTTGAGTCTGCCTATTTAATGGGAGCACAGGCCTTGAGGGCGTTGAATTATGCCGAGGTCGACATTGAAGAAGCGGCCGAGGACATTCGCCGCAGAGACACCCAGCGCCTGTCCGAACAAGTCCAGGGCGATCACATGTCCGGCCGCGATCAACTGCATTTCCAGCCTGTTCCGGAACCACTAAGCAAACCGCCCGCTCCCAAATAACGGTTTTGAAGTCCCCGGCGGGCCGACGCTTGCAAAGGCCGGCGCTGATGCCATATCGTTCCCCGAAAAAAGACAAACACGCTTAAGCTGGCTTGGTTGAACACCCCAGAGAATCAGTGGCTATAGCCACCCCCTTCCTCTTCCGAAAGAGGACGCGATACCGGGTGTTTCTGGAAATAATCCAGTGCGCGCCGAATGTCCTCCAGCAACAACGAGGCCAGGTCCATACTGACCCCGTGACGCACAAGAATACGTTGCACGACCAGATCTTCCCGGTTAGCCGGCATTGAATAGGCAGGCACTTGCCAACCGCGGCTGCGCAGCCGGTCGGCTAGGTCATAAAGCGTGTATCCCTGCGTTGCCACGCCGTCTTTAAGTTTCCATGCAAGCGCCGGGATGCCTTTCTGACTGTCTCCGTCAAATAGAATTTCGAACGGGCCCATTTTGCCGATCTCGGACGAAAGATACCGGGCAGTGGCATAGCACGCGTTGTGCACGCCGGCGTAACCTTCCCGGCCCAGACGCAGGAAGTTGTAATACTGGGCAATCACCTGCCCGCCCGGCCGGGAAAAGTTCAGGGCAAACGTGGGCATGTTGCCGCCCAGATAATTAACATTGAAGATCAAGTCTTCCGGCAGATCCTTGGTTTCACGCCAGATCACCCAACCGGCCCCCAGCGGCGCCAGGCCGAATTTGTGGCCCGAGGTGTTAATGGACTTGACTCGTGGCAAACGAAAATCCCATTCAATGTCCGGCGCGCAAAATGGCGCAAGGAAAGCGCCGCTGGCACCATCAACGTGAATCGGGATATCCAGGCCCGTATCGGCCTGCAATTTGTCCAGCGCATCGTGCACGGCCTTAACCGGCTCGTACTGGCAAGTGAACGTGACGCCCAGCGTGGGCACCACGCCAATCGTATTCTCGTCAACACGCTTGATCACTTCTTCAGGACTCATGATCAAACGATCACCTTCCAGCGGAATCTCGCGCAATTCAACATCAAAATAACGGGCAAACTTGTGCCAGCAAATTTGCACCGGACCACATATCAGGTTGGGACGATCAGTGGGCTTGCCGGCCGCCTTGCGCTTGTTGCGCCACTGCCATTTCAAGGCCAGGCCGCCAAGCATTGCCGCTTCAGACGACCCGATGGTTGAACAACCCAGGGTGGTCTCGGCCTCGGGCGAATTCCACAAATCGGCCAGCATCGCCACGCAGCGCTTCTCAATCTCGGCCGTCTGGGGATACTCGTCTTTGTCGATCATATTCTTGTCGATCGACAAAGACATCAGGTCGCGAACCTCATCATCAACCCAGGTCTGGCAAAACGTAGCCAGGTTCTGTCGGGAGTTGCCGTCAAGCATGAGCTCGTCGCGCACGGCATTGAATACGTTGCGGGGATTTTCCTCGCGCTCGGGGAAGCGTGTCTTGGGCAGGCTCTGGGCCAGTTCCTGAGACGCATAAATGTCGTGAAACTCTGATGCGCTGCGGCTACCGGTTGGTTTATTCATGCAGTTATCCTTGTTATCGTGAAGACGAGTTGCGGTCACTTCAAACCCTGAATGGTCAAGGTTTACCAGATACTTTTTAGCCTCATCATACTCACCAATGAGATCATTATGAACAGGGCCAAAACTTATTCAAGCAAAAAATACCACGTGTTGCACTGACCGGTTGAATGCGTCGCTGCCGGCAATGGGTGATTACCGCCGCAACGTGTGATAGATTGTTTGTATTGAAACCGCGCGCAGCGATCAGCGACGATGGCAACCAGCACTGTTTTACGCCTGCTGATTTTATCTTGCATCAAAACTCCGGGAAAAACATGGGCATTACCACCATCATTATTCTTGTCATACTGGCCATCGTGGCCATCTATGTCATCGGCATCTATAACCGACTCACGACTCTGAGAAACCGTTACAAAAACAGCTTTGCGCAAATTGAAGTGCAATTGAAGCGCCGCTACGACTTGATCCCCAACCTGGTGGAAACGGCCAAAGGTTATTTGGCTCATGAACGAGAAACACTCGAGGCCGTGGTCGCCGCGCGTGATACGGCGGCCAAGGGCCTGCAGGCGGCCGCCGCCGAGCCCGGCAATGCCGCTGCCATGGGGCAGTTGGCCGGTGCGGAAGGCGCCCTAGGCAACGCCATGGGTCGTCTTAATGTGGTAATGGAAGCCTACCCCGACCTGAAAGCTTCGCAAAACATGCAGCAGTTATCAGAAGAGCTCACCAGCACCGAGAACAAGGTGGCCTTTGCCCGCCAGGCATTCAATGACACGGTAATGGCCTACAACACCTATAAACAAAGCTTTCCGCCTGTCGTGGTGGCAGGCGCCTTTGGACACGCCGCAGACGCCGCCCTGCTCGAGTTCGAAGATAGCGAAGAAATACAAGCTGCGCCACAGGTCTCGTTTTAAACGAACGCGCCATGAACTTTTTCGAACAGCAAGAGCGTGCCAAGCGTAATACCAGCAAGCTGGTCGTGCTGATGTGCCTGGCAGTCATTAGTCTTGTCGCAATTTCGTCCGTGGCCGTCGCTGCGATTCTAGCCTTGCTTGGTCAGCGTGATCCGAACGCTCCCGTTACAGCAGGCGCCTGGTTTACGCAAATGACGACGCTACTCGACTGGCATCTGGTTGGCACCATATCAATGCTGGTCATCGGTGTGGTGGCAGCCGGGAGCCTTTTCAAACACTTCCAACTGCGCAGTGGCGGCAAGGCGGTCGCCGAATCCCTTAATGGCCGACCCATCGACCCAGGCACGTCCGACCTTGAAGAACAGAAAATTCTTAACGTTGTAGAAGAAATGGCGATCGCATCGGGCATCTCTGTTCCGCCCGTGTATGTAATGGAAGATGAAAGCATCAACGCGTTTGCGGCAGGCCACACGCCGCAAGATGCAATCATTGGTGTTACCAGGGGCTGCATCCGGTTACTTAGCCGCGACGAACTGCAAGGGGTGGTGGCCCATGAGTTCAGCCACATTTTTCATGGCGACATGAGATTGAACACCAAATTGGTGGCGACACTGAACGGCATTTTGCTTATTGGCCTAATCGGCTATATTTTGCTGCGCAGCGCCCCGTTCCGACGCGGCAACTCCAAGGACAATTCAGCACTGATCATGCTGGGTATCGGCATTGTGCTGATCATTGTTGGTTTCGCCGGAACATTTTTCGGTAATCTGATCAAATCTGCCGTCAGCCGGCAACGCGAGTTCCTGGCCGATGCGTCATCCGTGCAATTTACCAGGAATCCCGCGGGTATCGCCAATGCTCTCAAGAAAATCGGCGGCAACCAAGCAGGCTCGCAGGTCCAGGCTGCGAACGTGTCCGAGTACAGCCATATGTTCTTCAGTCGCGCTATTGGCAGCACATTCAGCACGCTTATGGCCACGCACCCACCGCTAGAGCAGCGTATCCGCCGCGTGCAACCCGCTTGGGACGGCAACTTCATGTCTGCGCAAGCAGAGAACAACACTGAGCCAACAAGACCCGACATTGACCGCTCAAGCGCTACGCTGGGCGTGCTGCATGCAGCAGTTACAGGTACGCTTACGGGCGCCCAGCCACCCGCACAGACAACGCAACTGCCGGCAAACGCATCACAGGAGGCCATCGAAGCCATCGGCCAGCCGAGCGCCAGACATGTCGCCTATGCGCAGCAAACCATCGCGGCGCTTGATCCCGAATTGCGCGAGGCCGCCCACGATATTTACGCCGCACGGGCGCTGATCTATGGCTTGCTGCTCAGCACATCCGACCCCGTACGCTCTCGCCAGCTGGCCGCGCTGGAACGAACAGCCGAACCCGACGCGTATCGATACATGAACAAGTTGGCGGCCAAACTCGCCGCATTGGACCCACGCTTCCGCCTGCCGTTGGTGGCGCTTGCCCTGCCTGCGCTCAAACAGTTGTCTAGTGCGCAATACATTACATTCAAAGGATGCCTTGGCGAACTTATCATGGCCGACAAGCAGATCAGTCTGATGGAGTGGGCGCTGTACCGTATTGTGGTTCATAACATCGAGCCACCCCCTCACCATCCAAACAGAGTATCGCTTGGCAACTTGCGCGACGAATGCCAGGTTCTGTTATCGGCGCTCGTGCATGCCGGCCATATGGACGACGGTCAGGCGCGCACTGCCTTTGCCGCTGCCGCGTCCGGCCTGCCATTCCAAGGGCTGGAACTGCTGCCTCGCGATGCCGTGTCGCCAGCGGCTCTGGAACCTGCAGTCATTCATTTATGCAACGTGGCACCATCAGACAAACAGCCGCTTATACAGGCACTGGCGCGCGCCGTCGAATACGACGGAGTCGTCACGATTACCGAAGCGGAGCTGCTGCGGGCCATCGCCGACTCGCTGAACTGCCCACTGCCACCGCTGCTTGCCGACGCAGACCTTACGCGATAATGCGATAGGTGGATTGCACGAGTCGTCCGCCATCAACATAGACCCGCCGCACATTTTCCTTTGCGAGTTCCGCCATCGTAAGTTTAGGAGAACTGCTGGAAAAACGAACCTTGCCTTTCAGCATGTCGGGCACGGGCGTATTGGCTAGTTGTTCTGAAAGCACCAGCACCGGTTTGTCGTATGGCCACGCGCCTAGGGTCAAAACCTTCTCATAGCTGCCTCGACCCATGACGATCATGTCTATGTCGGCGATAAAGTCTGTATAACCGTGATCTTCTGTTGGATCATCGCGCTCCAATAGCCAATTGATGTCACCATCTTGCCGTGCGATAAAGCCATCCAGGCTGATGGCAATAAAAACATGTGCGGTGGTCAGGTATTCCCCCCATAAAACCGCAGTGAACTGAAGTAGAATTTCCA